>UMEF01032039.1_pt1 | contig 9741 bp, 15 predicted proteins | sample 1964671 | NCBI WGS metagenome assembly UMEF01 (sample SAMEA4836012, study PRJEB28245) | human gut metagenome | biome: gut microbiome; material: fecal sample | place: Denmark | collected 2008 | reverse complement strand
ATCCGGCCAGGACGGTCTTTCTCTCCATCGGCGGTTCCGCACTGGCCGGCTATGAAACCGTGAATTGGGGAGACAGGATGCTGTATGACGGTTCAACGCTGCTCGCCAAGGATGCGTTTGTCTATGGCGGTGCGATAACCCTGGAACTTGAGACTTACCTGACAGACCGTATTGTCCTGCTTGCCAATATCCGGGAACGTGCCTTGTGGGGAAGTTCCCTGGATCTGTTTACAACCCAATTCGGATTGGGAATCAAATTCATTATCCATTAAAACTGTACCATCTATGACTATAGAAGAGATAAAAGCTATCCCTATCGCCGCTTTTCTGGCAAGGATGGGATATGAACCGGCAAGAAGACGGGGTGACGAATACTGGTATCTGGCTCCGTACCGGGAGGAACGCACCGCCTCGTTCCAGGTGAATGTACGAAAGGAAATCTGGCATGACTTCGGCACCGGGCAGGGAGGTGACATATTCAATCTTGCCGGGGAGTTTATCGGCAGCGGGGATTTCAAGGCGCAGGCCAGGTTCATCACAGAGACATGGGGCGGTCTCGCCCCCGAGCACAAGACCGTTTCCCGCACTGATGGGAATGACAGGGAGGATCTCCTCAAGAAGGAGAGTTTCACGGATGTACGCTTCGGGCCTCTATACAACAGAGTCCTGCTCCGATATCTGGCGGAACGCGGCATTAGCAGCGATGTGGCTGTACCGAACTGTCGGGAAGTCAGATATACCTTGCACGGGAAACGGTATTTCGCCATCGGATTCAGGAATGTCAGCGACGGATACGAGTTGCGCAACCGGTTTTTCAAGGCCAGCCTGTCACCTAAGGACATTTCACTGATGGATAACGGTTCGGACACATGCAACCTCTTCGAGGGGTTTATCGACTGCCTTTCGTGGCTGGAACTCGGTCTGGGATATGGAGACGACTATCTTGTGTTGAACTCGGTGTCATTGCTGGAACGCTCGTTCCCTATTCTTGACAGGTACGAGAGGGTCAACTGTTATCTGGATCGGGATGAAGCCGGACGGCGCACGCTGGAGGCACTCCGCAAACGCTATGCGGATAAACTGGTGGATTGTTCCTCTTTGTATAAAGGCTACAAGGACCTGAATGAATACCTGCAACATAAGTTCCTGTAAGTGTCGAATAAAGTATAACGTATTAAAATCTGATAGAATATGAATGCAATGAAGAAAAAAAGAGGATTGGCCGGAATGGTGGCAGTCCTGTTCCTGGGTCTGGCGGTTTTGCTGTTGTCCGCCTGTTCTGATGAAATGGAAGTACAGCAGTCTTATCCGTTCAAGGTGGAGAACATGCCTGTTCCCACACGTATAGTAAAAGGCGAGACGGTGGAAATACGCTGTGAACTCAAACGTGAAGGACATTTTTCCGATGCCCGCTACACCATCCGCTATTTCCAGCCGGACGGCAAGGGTACGCTCCGCATGGATGACGGGATGGTGCTGCTGCCCAATGACCGCTATCCCCTTGACAGGGAGGTGTTCAGGTTATACTACACTTCTGAATGCGAAGATCAGCAGACAATTGACATCTATTTTGAGGACAACAGCGAACCGACACAGCTTTACCAATTGACTTTTGACTTCAACAACGAGACGGAGGACGAGGATTCCGTCGTGACTGCGGATAGTAAGGAATTGCCGGTCACAATTGTCGGACACTAAGCCGGTCCTGCCTATGATGAAGTTAAAAGCAATATGGTTTGCGGTACTTTCCGCCACGGTCTTTTTTCCGGGTATGCCTTCAAGGGCGGAGAATCCGGTAAAGGCAAGTACGGACAGGTTCAGTCTTGCGGTCGAGTGTGTCAAGCGATTCGAGGGCTGGCATGGAGAGAAAAAGCATTGGCCTTATGTCGGGTGGGGTCACAAAGTTCTTCCCGGGGAGAGGTTTACCAACAGCATCTCCAAAGCGCAGGGAGATTCCATTCTGAGGGAAGACCTCCGTAAGCTGTGCCGCATGTTCAGTTATCTGGGGCGTGATTCTTTGTTGGCAGCAGTCCTTTCATATAATGTCGGACCCTACAGATTAAAAGGCTATGGGAAAAGACCGAAAAGCCGTCTGTTAAAGAAGCTGGAGTCGGGAGACCGCAATATTTACAAGGAATATGTCTCTTTCAGGTGCTATAAAGGGAAAGTGGTTCCGAGCATCGAACGGAGAAGGAAGGTGGAATTCATGCTGCTTTTTGAAGAGTAAATGAAAAAGGGAGAATCTTTCAGTTGTTATCACTGTCAGGTTCTCCCTTATTTCTTTGGCTTGAGAAGCTTGCATGTCAGTTGATCGGAACGGCATCCTGTACTTCCACCTCTTCAGAGAGACGGGAAAGCAGGAGTTCCGCCATGGCTCCGTTCTGTGGAATAAGGGCCGGGAAGTCTGTTTTTCCGGGCTTATAGATAGCTGTGGCAATGTTGTATAATTCCCATGCGGTAATCTGTCCCTTGCTCATGGCCAGTTTCAGTACCTCTTCCGTGAAGACAGAAATCTGGCTCTGGTTCAACGGGTAGGTTTCCACAGTGGATGACAGGTTTCTGTCCGAACTGTCATGGGAGACGCGCAACGCGGTCAGCAGACCTATGTACATATAGATTTCCTCCATCGGGATAATCCGGCGTTTCAACCGCTGAATCCTTGCAATGTCCTCGTTCATGTTCACCTCGAAATTGGCCAGCCAGCCGTCCACGGTTTCGAAGAGCTCATCGGTTGTCACCTTCTTTTTCCCGTAATTGCAGATGCTCCGCTGCGGTGAGAGGATGCACTGGTTATGGCATATCTTCACGCAGGGGCCTATGGCTGCCTGTATGCCGTCCTGGTGGTAGGCGACGACCAGTGTGGTTGTCAGCTCGTCTGTCTCCCAATCCCTGATCCGGATAGTAGCGAAAATACGGCGCAGGATATGGGCTTCCACGGCTTTTTCGCCATGTGTCTGTTCTACCTGCGGGAGGATGCTCACTCCCGACTGTGTCTTGTTTCTGTTCTGGGCAGCGAAGATTTCCTCTACCTCATAATCGAGATTGTATTTCTCGCAGATGTCCATCATGCGCCGGATGACCTGGTAATGGTAGATGCCCTGCACCGGATTGTTGTAGATGTCATTTTCTTTATAGGTGCGTTGAAGTGTCTCGAAGTTCATCACTTCAATTCCGTTTTTCTGGAAGTCAAACTGCTGTTGTCTTTCCATTACTGCCAATGTCGTTTCCATATTGAATTGAATTTTATAAAGTTAATACTGTCGTTTGCCTCTCATCAGGTGTGTATCTGCCATCCATGGAACGGCTGTAGTGTCACGGCGAAAGAACGGTCCGGCATTCCGTGATAGAGCAGACCGCCCACACGATGCCTGTCCTTCCGTCGGGATAGTGTTGGGTGAAGCCGAACGAGTACGGGGCATGGTCATAGTAGAGTGAGATTTCGCTGGGACAGTCAGGATTTTCTTCCCAGCTCTTCAACCGTTCCAGGCATTTCCGGAGTGAGGTGTCACCGATGGATTCGGCATAGCGTTTTACATTCTCGAAATGTTCTTCATTCAGGATTTTCATGATTTTTACTTTTTATCTGTTAAACACGTCCGGCTCCGGGAGCCGGTATTTTTATTTCTCGCCTGCCTGACTGTCCCGTGCCCGTATCCGGCAAGGTTTGGCGAAAGAAAATACCGCAGCCGCAGCGAGGATGATTTTCTTTCAGCCAACCCCGCAAGGGGCCTGACCTTGACAGGGTACACCGGACACGGGACTACCTTTGCAGGGTAGGAAATAAAATACACGGTAGTGTGCTTTGCATGGCCTGTGGCGATTCTCTTCCTGATTTGTTCGCCATTGCCGGACAAAAGATGTATTTTTGCAATTCTAATTTCAGTTTTATGGAAAACTATATAAAGAAAGCGGCGGATGCTTTCCTTGTGGAGCGTCCGTACGGTATGCGTGTGGATTACAGGAAGAAAGGATTCGTGCTGTTTAACCGTAACCTCAATGTGTTGGGAAATGCGGAACAGACCCGTCTGGAAGAACTGCCTCTGGAGCGGTTCAATGTGGAGGAGATTCCGTTGGAGGGTGAAGTCGTGGAGGAACACGCAGGATTTACCGATGTATTCTTCTATACCGATCTGACCAATCCCTATGCCGGATATGTGCTGAATTTGCAAAAGCTTAAAGCCTATAACCGGTTGATGTTTCCGCTGGCAATGGCGCTGAACCGTGAATTGTGAGGCCGGAAGCCGGTAGCGGTAACAGCTGCATGGAGCAGACCGTTACCGCCCCGGATTTAATTATTTGCCCTCTTTTTCTGTAATGAACGCCAGATAGGCGGACACGGCCTTATGGCATCCGGTAAAGTCCGGAGTCCGGCAGCCCTTGATTTTCCGGAAACTGACGGTGCCGTTCCTGTCAATGCCCCTCACATGCCTGTTGAATGTCCCTTTGGTTCTGATATGGATGTCAAAACCGTCCCTTCCGGTGATTTCAAGGAACATTTCTCCCGTAATCCGTTCCCCGTCCAGGAATTTCCGTTTCTGTTCATTGAGCAGCCACTGATGTTGCTCTTCCTGCACTCTGAGCTCTTCCGCCTCTTTATCCTTCTGCTCCCTGCGTTTCTGCTCCTGTATTCTTTTATACTCCTCACGGGCTTGCACCAGGGAAGTGGTGTCAAGTCCGAGAGCCTCGAACACGCGGACGGAGATCAAATTGACGAAGGCTCCTCTTTCCGCACTTTGAAGCGTATCCGCAATCCAGTTCCTGCAATAGGTGGCGGCTTCCTCTCTGCAACCTTCTCCCTTGAGAAACCGGCGTGAATACTGCCCGCTGGAAAAATAAACGTTTTCAATCCGGCAGACCACATGGAAACAGTCATCGTCTTCATTCCCGTCTTCGTTCTTTCTTGACAGGGAGAGATATACATTATTCGCATACGGCTCCAGTTCCATATAAGAAGCCACGACGGTATTCCCGTCAGACTTGTACTTGAACACTTTTGCTTTCATTGTTACATTTTTTTTGATTGTCCGTTCATATAATCCGTAATTCTCATTTCCAGTTCATCGTATATCCGGTTGAACAGTTCCTGGTACTCTTCCAGAAAAGCCCCGTCCGTATCGCACATGTCTTCGAGTGTCTTTCCATTTGCACGGCACAGCTCCGTATCGGCCAGCTCACAGACAATCTCGCTGAGCATCGAGCGGTCCTTGTCTTCGGGAAGCAGCCCTCCTTTTTTCAGGAGGCAGTAGTTACGGATATTGATTCGCAAATACAGGTCCGCCTCTTTCCACCGGCCATCGGGAAAAAGAGAGAATGCCTGTTTCAGTCCGTCGGGCTGTCCGCCCCACCATTCGTTCAAATTGTTCGGTTCCATATTGATAAGTTTAATTGATTACTGTCTGTTTGGTTTGCCATTGCCGATGGGCGGTGATGTATTCCTGTCGTTCCTTCTCCAGTAACGCTTCTGCTTCGGGAGTGTAGCCGATAAAACGAATGTAACCGCCGTTATATCCGGTAAGCTTGCACCGAATACCGGCTTTCTCCAATTTGTCGATCCGTTTCTGAGCCAGTTTCGCGCTTGAATAATCCTTCGGCCAGAAATAATGCTCTCCGTGTGAGCCGTAATGGTCTTCTCCGAGTATCATTTCGCCGGAATGCCTCCTGTGCTCGATAAAATCAAAGCGGGCTGTGCCCAACGCCTGCCTGATGGCCTTATGTGCCGGACCTTCGGGATGCTTGAACACTTCCGGCTTGTCCTTCCCCTTGCAGTCAAGTTTCGGCAGTTCCACCTTGTAAGGCTTCCGGTAACTCCCTATAGCCAATGTCAGGTAGAAATTGGTATGGAAATAATCCGTCATCGCATCGCTGTCATCGAAGTTGTATGACATGACAAAGTCACAGACATTCAGCATCACCTCCTTGGCACGGTCTGTAAGATCGGGATTCCGCTCTATGTTGTAGTGGTTGATATGATCCTGTACTTTGCCGGATTCCCTGGTGAACGCCTCAAAGTCCGCACTCATCAGTTTGATGTAAATGGAATTGTAGTTCTCCCGTCTGACGGAGAACTTATATCTCGGATAGATTTCCTTTAGCCAGGTTCTCACAAGTTCTACGATTTCAGGGGCATGTTGCCCTTTGTAGTTGCGACCTTTCCAACGGTATTCATTATACACGTACTCGGTATATTCCTTTGCCGTGGCACCCGAATAGTCATGTTCATACCCGGTTGATGCGGCAGAGACATCCGGTTTGTCTTTCCAGACTTCAAAGAGCCTTTCAAACTCGGTGTTCACCTGTTGCATGATGGCAGTGTCACCACCCTTGTCCGGGTGGTGCTGCAATGCCAGACGGCGGTATTCCTTCTTCAGGTCCGCCAATGAATGTATGTTATGAAAATAAGCCATAGCTATAGGTATTTATGCCCCTGCGAGGCGGTTGATAAAATATTCCTGGTTGTCAAGGTCAAGCCCGAGGTTGCTGCACACCATTTCGATGTCATCTTCCCTCAGGTCGTCCGCCTCCTGCAACTCGCGCAGGTACCGGATTTCAGAATCCAAGTATTCCTGCGCTTCCATATGGCTGCAACTGCATGAGTTGCTAATCTGTTCAATGATGTTAATCTGCATATTATTCGTTTTTAGAATTATACCTGTTGTAAATTTCCCGTTTATGTTCGTAGTCCCGGCTGTTCCACCATTGGTCTGCCGCATCAATGAATGTCTGCGTGTTTTCGGAAGGCGGAGAGTTACAGACTTTCAACCCTGTGATTTGTTCCTTTGTTTCAAAACCGCACGACTCCCACCAACCCTGCATCTTTTGTGTGAACTCCGCCTTAGTACAGAAAAAGACCTGAACGCCACATTCTTCGCACCATTTCCCATCGCACCACAGCCCGTTATTGTCATCATGCACATAGCTGATACGTTCATCCGTATTGGCGTTTATCCATGCTTGGATTTCCAACTGCCGTGAACCGCATTCTTTACAGACAAGGATGTCGGAATCGTCCGGCTCTTTTCTGAAAGCCCTGCCGTCATAGAGTGTAACGGCACGTTCCACGAGTAGTTTCTGGTTGTTTTCCGAAAACTCGGCAAAGAACCGTTCCGCCGCGCCGAATATGGACTTGTCCGCCAATGCGGACCATTTATCCCAGAAGTGCCGGTACATATCTCCAAATACGGCCTTGCATTCTTCCTTGCTCCAGGCGTTCCACATATAGTAGAAGAAGCTGGAGACTGCATTTTCCGCTTGATATTTCATTGTTCTTCAGTTTGTGGTTCTACTTTTTTGCTCTCTTCCAGTTGCTGCCATACAGCCTCATACATTCCGGAAAGCCAGTCGATGTTGCTGGCTCCGAGTTCGAACGGGCTGTAACATTCCACTTCATCACCGCTTTCTTTCTCTTCGGCAAGGACGGTCAGGCTGCTGTCCGTTACCCGGAGTCCTGTCACCCTGCATTCGTAGGGGTCTCCGTTCTTGCCAAACCATATCACCCAGACCGGGTCATAATCCTCTTCCGGAAACCGTATCGCGTTCATGGCATGGTCATGGAGCAACTGCCGTATCGCTTCGATGATGTCTTTTCGCAGTTCTTCGATCCTGTCTCCGAACACCGACATGGGGGATTTCCCGCCTCGCTGCCTTACGGAGAGAACCTGCAAGTCCGGATGACAACCGAACTTCCAGTCCGTCACTTCATCGTCATCCCGCGTTGTGTGGATGTTGCCGCCCAATACCAGACCGCAGTCTTCCGCCACCATGCTTTCCGCTTCTTCACGGTCTTCCGCCACCACTGTGTAAGTACCCTCGAAGATGTACCTTACTTTTACATCGTATTTTTCCATAATCTTCTATGATTTGATTGTTGATTAGTTGATTTTATCAGGATACAATGCGAACCGCATCTCCGAAAAAGGAGTCGTCCACCCCATATACATGCCGGACCGAACAGTCATATTTGGAACGTTCGTCATCCAGCCGGAAGCGGAAACCATGATAGTCCTTGACTTCCAATTTCAGCTTTACGTCCCGTTTCAGTTCCATTTCAAGCAGGCTTCCACCACCATACGTCGAACTGAAAAGTCCGCAACAGTTGCCTTTGGGGATAATGACCTCTTTCAATGAAAAGTCGGCTTCATACAGCTCTTTCAGGCTTACCCTGCCGATGTAAGTCAGCAGGTTCGCCCCGCAGCAGGAATTGATAAGTTCCTCGTAGAATTGTTCGTAGGAAACCTGCTCCTTGCCGTTCCGGTTCTTACGGTTCGGGAAACGCCCGTAAGCCCTGTAGCCGTGCTCTGTCAGGATTTTCTTTACTCTCGCCGGATTGAGGTTCAGGCTGTCCACCATGTCCCCGAAGTAGGATTCCTCGTACCTGTAACCGCCTTGCGATTCAAACCGGTTGGAATTGATGCAGTCATAGTTGGAAAGCATTTCCACACGGATGGGGATGTCATCCGTATGCCTTACCAATTCCTTCACCACGTCCGAATCATTGCGACTGTAAATCTCGTCACGGATTTCATCTTCGTATTCATCGAAGAAGTCATCGACCGCTTCCCCGTCAAAGTCATGGAATACGGCACATTCCTCTTTCAGTTTCGCAATAATCTCACGGACAGCTTCCCATTCGGCATCGCTGTACCACTCGTCTGCCTTTTCCCACAAATGTTCGCGGCTCTTGCTGTCAAGGCATTTTTGAATCAGTCCGCAATGATTGTCAAGGTTGTCATTGTAGTCCGTCCATATTAGTGTATAGGCCGGTTCCATCAGGGATTTGATGAAATCCAATGTCAATGTTTTCTGTTCATCCATTTCTGTTACCTGTGTACGGCAGGATTCCTTTTCCCGTACATACCGTTATAAATGACGGAAGCGGTCTTCAAGCCGCCTCCGTGTTGTTTCCTAACCATACAGTTCCTTCACGATCTTGTCATATATTTCCTTTGCCATTTCCGTATTCCGGTTGAAGTGGAAATAAGCCGTGTATCTGTATCCTGTTCTTGGCACTCCTCCGCACTGCTGTATTGCCCTGTCTATCTCCCAGTCGATATCACCTATGCCAAGAGATATGCTTGTGCCATGCAGCATACACCGTGCGAGTTTCAATGCGGAATCTGTCTTGTCTTCCTTGCGCAACCGGTCGAAAGCCATCAGCGCGATTTGTCTGTTTGAAATCTTTATCTCTTCCATATATTTTGCATCTGTTTGGGTCAGACAATCCCGGTAAGTTGCCTGAATCGCGCAACTATTTCATTGCATTTGCTTTGGGCAAGTTCCTCATATTTTTTGCAAATGGCACAGTATGCCTTCCAAGGTTGGCCTCTAAGCTCGTGCTCGTATGAGGACCTGACCAATTCCGGATATTCTTCAAAAAGTGTCTTGAATGCTTTACGCCATTTGCGCCCTTGCCACAATCCGTTTGCTATCAATGTTATGAATTCAAACATCTGTTCGTCTGTTTTCACATCCAATGCATAAAAATGGTCTGTTGTCGGCCACACGTTGTTGGAATGCTGCCAAGTTTCTATCTGCTTGGTTTTGGCATTGTATGCCATTCTTGTAATTACCTGGTGACTCATATTGATATGTTTTTTAGTTCATTACCGTATTGTCTCTTTTCCTGTCACGGCTTGCCAGCATCCCGAAATGGATGCTGAATATGCGCCGGCTGAAGCAGAGCGGCGAGTTGTATTCCACCCGTTGCCACAGGGTAAAGTGGTTGTCGGAGAATGACCATCTGAA
>UMEF01003927.1_pt1 | contig 9839 bp, 6 predicted proteins | sample 1964671 | NCBI WGS metagenome assembly UMEF01 (sample SAMEA4836012, study PRJEB28245) | human gut metagenome | biome: gut microbiome; material: fecal sample | place: Denmark | collected 2008 | reverse complement strand
ATCTGTATCATTACTTATATATGTTCCTATTCCAAATGCAACCTTAGCTTTTGCATTAAAGTATCTGTAAAGCTTGTCAGCCCTGTCAAAGTCAAGGCTGTCACTGAATAATAATGTCTTATTAGCAGCATCTATCCCAAGACTCTCATAATGCTTAATCATCTTATCCCCCCATTCGTATGGGTCGCCGCTGTCATGTCTTACACCTCCAAAAAGTGTTGCATAAGTAAGCTGGAAATCCTTTAAGAAGCAGTCTGTTGTTATCGCATCTGTAAGTGCAATACCATTAAGAATTCCATATTCCCTTACCCAGGCATCAAGTGCATACCAGTTAGAATATGCCGGATTGTGCTTATGGTTGCCCTGTCCTGTACACATTATCCACTCGTGTGCCATTGTTCCAACAGGTGTAAGATTATATTTCTTGGCAAGATATACATTACTTGTTCCTACGAACAAAGAATTACCATTATAGTCAGCCTCTGCAAGTGTCTTAACCGCAAGTTCCTGTGCCTCTGATGATAATCTTCTTCTAAGTCCGAATTCACTAAAGCTTCCAAGCCTGTATACATTCTTTCCTTGTGCTTCATCAGCCTCATCGGCCTCAAGTGCCTCAACCTTGGCACTTAATCTTTCCTTAAAGCTCTTAAGAAGTTCATCATAATTATATGCCATTCTGAAATACACTTCATTGACAATCGCAAGTGTTGGTATCTCATATAATGAAGTATTAAGCCACGTTCCAAAAGTTTCTATGCTAAGTCCACATTCTGCATCAGTTGTAATCTTAAAATCAGCATATCTTGCCTGCCATAATCTTAAGAAATCAACATAACTTCCTTTCATCCACTTAACATTTTCAAGATAATCAAGCTCGTCCTCTGTAAATCTTAAAGTACAGAAATGCTTTATCTGCTCTCTGATTTCTTCTACCATCTCTTCTGTAAAATGTACATCTTTATTCCTGCACTTAAATGTCCAGGTTGTCTTATAATCAGAGAACTGGTGGTAAATTGCCTGTCCCATACTGAACTTGTACATATCTGTTTCCAAAAGACTTACTATAATTGGATTTAATTTCATAAATAATCCTCCGTTCCTGTGCTGCTGCACTTACTCCTGACTGTCATTACTGTATACATATAACTCTGATAACTTATTGCCTGTTATTGATACACCTTTTTTATTAACGGCCTTTATTTTATCATTTATACTTCTTTTAAAACTTGTCTTATACAACTGCTTTCCAAGTATAATCTCGTACACTCTCTGCAAATCTGGAAGTGTGAATTCCTTTTGCATAAGATTAAATGCAACATCACTATATTGTGTCTTATTCCTTAATCTCATAAGTCCCTCCAGGATAATCTGGGCGTGGTCAAATGCTAACGCCTCATAACTTATAAGTTCCGGAATGTAACTCTTCACGCTGATACAGCCATTTTTAAATGTCTTTTCCTTAAGCGAATATTTAATCGTAATATTTTTTTCTTTATTAGCAAATGTCAATATCTCATCATTAAATGTTATATCAAACCATAATGCTTCACTCGCATCATCTCCAGCCTGCGGCTTAATTCCATCAATTGGAATAAGTGTCATATACGCTATATCTATAACCCTCATTCTTGGATCTCTGTCCGGCTGGCTCATTGTATAGAGCTGTTCCATATATATATCTTTAAGTCCTGTTTCTTCTTCAAGCTCTCTGCACGCTGCCGTATACGCTGATTCTGTTATATTTACAAAACCTCCCGGAAGTGCATAACAATCTATATATGGATGATTATTACGCTTTATAAGAAGTACTTTAAGACATTTTAAATCCCTGCTCATGCCAAAAAGAAGCATATCAACCGTAACACTAGGTCTTTCATAGTGTCCCGGATTATATTGTTCAAGAAACTCCTTTTCTGTAAGCCCATCTTTATTTCTTCTTTCAGCTCTTGGTATATACTCATTATTATTGCTAATTTCACTCATAAAACCTATACCTCTTATTAAAAGTAGCTTTTTGATACTTTTATATATACTACTTTTGTACTAATATGTCCAGTACTTTTTACTAATCAGCCGCGTTCCTGTCTTATCCCACTCCGATTTTTTATTCATTATCTACATAACCATTCCCTGCAATAACATAAAAATAAAGCTGTCACACTAAACTCAATCTATACATTATGCGGCTGTAAGCATACTGCCTTCTGCCTGCATATTATACAAATTACCATTTAGTGTAACAGCCCAATTACCATTTAATTATAGCTTTCTTATAATTGTATCATTCTTTAATTATAATTGTTAAACATTAATATCCCAACGACTTTAAAGTACTATAATCACTAAGCTGCATATAATACTTAACATTATTATAAGTATCCTCATCATAATAGCTTACTGATAATATAACCTTATCAGTATCAAAGGTCTTATCAAATGGATTGTCAAGTGCTTTTCTTATTTCACTGATAAGAGTCATATCTGATATATTACTGCTGTCCATATAATAATAATCGCCGTCTTTTATTGAATATATATACAATGTAAAATCATCATCATTGTCCGATTTATTCAATCGTTTACTTTCAAAGTTATCAAGATACTTTTTAAGCTTATTACTTGTCTCTGATATATTCTGTGATGCTACTTTATTAACTGCATTATAATAAGCATTTAAAGTCTTAGGAAGCTTATCACCTAATAATATCTGTGCTGAGTATGGTATTCCATTTCTTGTAAACGAAATGTATATATATGGCATACCACCCCTGTATCTTGATGAAATATCATTAATACAGCTATAATACTGTGTAAATGGAATACTGTTAATTTCATTAATGAAAGTTTCATACACTTCTTTAGCTGCTTCCTGTGTAAATATGCTATCCATAAATGAAAGCTTTGCATCTTCAAATGCTGGAAGATTCTTATATTCCTTACTTATATCCTGCATATTCCCGAACTTGGAAGCAAGCTTAACAACCTCTGACTGCTTAATGAATACTTTTCTGTATCTTCCAAATATGCCGTCTTTAATATACACATTATATTTTACATACTCTTCATTTTTTCTTCCATTATTATAATAGCCTGCGCTGATATCCTGTATGTTCTGTAAATTATCCTCAATGCTGTCTGCTACAAGCTTTATAACTTCTTCATCTGTTATCTTAAGCCTGCTTACTATATCCTCGAAATAATCATTTTCATTTGAATACCTGTAGGACATATTGTCGTTTGCAATTGACATCTTTACATACTTTACCTTTGAAGTATCTGGAACATACGAAAGCATTTGCCCAATTCCTGCATTAACAATCACTCCAAATACTGCCGCAATAACATATGCCAGAATAATTGAAGGTATTGCTTTTATTATTCTGTGAAGCTTCCTGCTTGATATGACTTCATATATTATTACAACAAATGCAGCCACCACAAATGGAACTACTATATATTCAAGGAAATATCCACTGTAGCCGCCACGCTTTTCCCTTATATAAAGCATAACGCCAAGAACACTTATAACAAAACCGATTGCAGTTCTTATTGCAAACTGTAACTTCCAGCCAAGTGCCGGCTTACCTGCTGTCTCACTCTTTCTCTTAGTAAACAGCACACAGCCAAGAACAATATAAATAATGGCAAGAACCAGTGTATACATATTAGATGCAATTGACAAAAGCATCTGTGAAACACTTGACGATGTACTATATATCGAGTCAAACACACCAAGTACCTGTGCTGTAAGCATATTATAAGAATTATCAAGTATCCACACAGGACATTCCATAGTAGCTATAGCAACTGAACCTGTAACTGTGATTGCGACAAGCAGTATAATAAATCTTGGAAGAAATACTATAAGTCCTGACACACATATATTGCTGAATATATTTCCTGTTATTGAACAAGCCAGTGCAATTGCCGCACTGCAAAGAAGTGCACATATAAATTCTGCAACATATATATGAATTGTTACACCGTAATCAACTATAAAATAGTTCCTAAAAATGTGGTAACCTATAAAGCTTGCCACAAAAGCTGTCAACATTGATACTGCCTGCCAGAATGTAACTGCAGCGAACTTACTTATAAATAATGCCTTTCTTTTGTATGGAAGTGAATGGTAGAAATCACTTGTACTTCTTTTATTAAGAAATGACCACGCATAAAGAGCAAGTATCGGTGTTATAACCAATACAACAATCAGCAGCACTCCTTGTGATGATATCGGTGACACCAATGATGTATAAGTCGATGACATATTAATAACTTCCGCGCCACTCTCTGCCGCAGCATTAGCGGCATTTATCATTTTTTTAATATTAAGTCCTTTTATGATAATTGGAAATCCTGATACAAATGCCACAACTGCTAAAGATATAAATCCAATCACCTTTAACTGTATTACTGTCTGCCAGAACAGCTTTAAACTAAATACATTTTTATTATTAGTATTGTCCATCAAGTTCCACCTCCAATGCTGTATCAAATTCATAACCTAACGCTTCCATCTCATAAGTAAATACTTCTTCTAATGTAAGCGGAAGCACATCAAGAACAAGCGGATTTAACTTACTAAGCTTCTCAACAGTTGTATCCCTGTCGCCATTAATAATCATATTGGCAACAGAACCTTCCTGTCTGTATCTTATTATGTTAAATTCATCAAATGTACTTCTTGAGAATTCATTCCTGAATGCAACCTGAATTTTAAACTGTGATGTCTTTAATTCAAGCACGTCACTGTCAAGTACAAGACCTCCTCTGTGCAGTAATGCAAGATGGTCACATATATCCTCAAGCTCCCTTAATGAATGTGAAGTCACAATAACAGTTGCATTATATTCAATAACATCATTGCATATAAGCTTTTTAACAAGATTTCTCATAACAGGGTCAAGCCCGTCAAATGTCTCATCAAAGAACATATACTTTGCCCTTGTAGACAATGCCAGTATAATTGCCGCCTGTCTTTTCATTCCTTTAGAGAAATTGCCAATTGGCTTTGCTGGATTTAACTCGAAAAGCTCTGTAAGCTTATTAAATCTTTCCCAATCGAACTTTTCATATATCGATGCGTACAGCTTTGCCATTTTATTCATATTAGCACCTGGCAGGAAGAATAATTCATCTGCCACAAGAACCACATTTTCCTTAATCTTAGGATTTTCATATATTGGGGCATCATCTATATATGCCTCACCCTTTTCCGGCTTATATATGCCTGCAAGAACTCTTAAAAATGTTGACTTTCCTGCACCGTTAGAGCCGACCATTCCGTATATACAGCCGTCACTGATGTTACAAGTAATATTATCAAGTGCAACAAAGTCTTCAAAATTCTTGCTGACTTCCTTAACCTTAATCATCACAAGCCCTCCCTTATTTATTCTATTTCTTCATATACCTTATTAACATTTTCAATAATCTCATCTTTAGAAATACCTGCTAATGCAAGCTCCCTTACAATCTGGTTTAACTTAGGAAGCTTCTCCCTTACATTAACTCCCAAAGCTTCAAGTGCGTCAGGCGATATAAACGACCCTTTACCCGGAACTGTGACTATCATCTGTCTTCTGTCCAGCTCTGAATACGCTTTCTGAATTGTATTAGGATTAGTTGACAGTTTAACTGACAGGCTTCTTACAGATGGCATTTTATCTCCCTCTTTAAGAATTCCAGTCATTATCTGCTCCTCAACCTGATTTATAATCTGTTCATATACAGGCACTCGCGACATGACATCTATAACGAACATCGTATTACCAATCCTTTCTAATATTTAATTCATATTGATTATAATTTATCTATAATTGTTATTAACTATCATAAGTCTTATAGATCTTATAATTACTACCAGTATTCTATACCAGTTATCCATTGCAATGTATTAACTGTACTATATTAATTAGTACAGTTGTTATGATTAATATATTATATACCTTGAATTTTGTCAATATGAAATTAATTAGTATATTTGCATAACATCTTCCTCTTTGATTAACACTTAAATTATGCTACAATAATTCTAATTATGACGTGTCACAGGTAAATATGCTTTTCTTCGCTAAGAAACCGCTGTTTATGCCCCTGACACTCACATTATTAACAATTATTAATACAGGAGGATTATCTAATGAGCGAAGCATGTTCACATAACTGTTCAAGCTGCGGTTCTGACTGTAGCGAAAGAACAGCACCACAGAACTCAAGAAATGATAATAATAAAAATGTAAAGAAAGTTATAGCTGTTGTCAGTGGTAAGGGCGGTGTCGGAAAGTCACTTGTAACTTCACTTCTTGCAGTTAAAGCACGCCAGTCTGGTCTTAAAACTGCCATTCTTGATGCTGATATAACAGGACCATCTATCCCTAAATCTTTTGGTCTTTCAGGCAAGGCAACCTGCAATGAAGAAGGTACAATAATATACCCACCAGAAACCCGCACCGGTATCAAGACTATGTCACTTAACTATCTTCTTGATAACGAAACCGACCCTGTTATATGGAGAGGTCCTGTTATCGCCAGTGCTGTTAAGCAGTTCTGGGAGGAAGTAGCATGGGAAGATACAGACTGTATGTTCATCGACTGCCCACCTGGAACTGGCGATGTTCCACTTACTGTATTCCAGACACTCCCGGTTGACGGAATTGTTGTTGTAACATCACCTCAGGATCTCGTATCTATGATTGTTGAAAAGGCTGTTAATATGGCTAAGATGATGGATATTCCTGTTATCGGAATTGTAGAGAATATGTCATATTTCAAATGTCCTGACTGTGGCAATATCCACTACATTTACGGAAAAAGCAATATTGATAAGGTTGCCGAAGATATGGGCATTAAAAATGTTGCTAAAATGCCTATAGACCCACACGTTGCTGAATATATCGATGCAGGACGTGCTGAGGAGCTTGATGCCTCTGCACTTGATACTATATTCAAAGATATTTAAGGATTATATTATGAAAAGGATAATAATGTTTAAAGGTGGAGTTGAAACACTTGAGTTCTTCTCTGTTGAAATAGCTGAATATTTAGAAAGCAAGGGATACGAAATATTCTGGTACAACCTGCTTTTATCAAAGAACAGCTTTAATGAGCTTATGCACTATTATAATAATCAATGCAATGAACAGCTCTATGCAATTACCTTTAACTTTGAGGGACTTGAGGGCGAAGAAGGGTTATATAACAATGATGGCTGGAACTTCTGGGACTATTCTGGTGTTACAGTTATTAATATCGTTGTTGACCACCCTTTATATTACAATCAGTTTCTTAAAGCTCTGCCTGAACATTATCGTCAGGTCAATATTGACCATATGCATATTGATTATATGAAACGCTTCTTTCCCGATGTTGATGTATATTTTATCCCATCTGCCGGAACCGAGCTCAATAAACACAGAAAGCTTATTAAAGATTATGATTACCTGCCAATGTGCCAACGTCCAATCGATGTAATATTTACAGGCAATTACACTCCTAAGCATATTCTAAGAAAGCAGCTTAATAATATGGAACAGGATTATATTGATTTCTATGAAAGTGCCTTAGAACGCCTTATTATGTCACCAGACCTTACTATTGATGAGCTCTCAGAAATGTGTCTTAAAGAAGAATTTCCAGAAATAACTGATGAACAGCTCGCCAACTGTATGCCGCCAATGATGTATGTTGACCTTTCTGTAAGATTTCACTACAGACAGCTTGTTATCCGTATGCTTGCAGACTCTGGAATAAAGCTTAATACATATGGTTCCGGCTATAATTATATAGAATGTAACCACCCTGAGAATATCATTATGCACGGCGGTGTTAATTCCCAGAAATGCCTTGATATGATAAGCCAGTCCAAAATATCACTTAATGTAATGCCCTGGTTTAAAAATGGCATTCACGACCGTATATTTAACAGCTGTCTTAATGGTGCTGTCAGCCTCTCTGACTCATCTATATATATTGATGAATTATTCACTGACAGACAGAATATAATATTGTATGACCTTAATATGTTAAGGGATTATGAGCTTTCCGGGTATGACCTTAATATCACCAAGCCTCTTACAGACTATATTAAAGAATTATTAGCAGACGACAATAAGCTTCAGGCTATTGCTGATAACGCTTACAGCCTGTGCCATAACAGACACGACTGGAAAAACAGAGCCTCCATTATAGAGGCCCTGTTAAGATAAGTTGACTATTTTTTTATTATATGTTAAAGTAGTATTCGCTTGCGGATGTGGCGGAACTGGCAGACGCGCTAGATTTAGGTTCTAGTATCGTACGATGTGCAGGTTCGATTCCTGTCATCCGCATTTTTTATTTTAAAATATTTATATTTTGATTATATCTTTAATTCTAATTATATTTTAGTATCCTTTGATTATCTTATGTATTACAAGATACTCTGCCACAAGCGTTACTGGTGCAAGTATTATACACCACAGCGATAACACGATACATTCCTTCATACAGATTTTCTCTATTACTTCCCTGTCTGCACCTGTATTCCTCATAACACGTATTATATCTTTATACTGTTTCATTCTCGTTACAAGAATAACCAGAGATACTGCTATATACACGAATACTGCTGCCGCCAGAGATACTCCATATAATATGTAATTGACTATTGCTTCCCTTCTGGCATCATCTTTATCATCTGAATACACATAATATGAAAATCCTGCTGGTCCAAGATATGATTGCAGATTATTGCCTGTAGAAAGATTTACCGAATCTAAGCTGTACTTTACATTAATCTGGTTGTATTTCATTGCAAGTGTAATTGTTTCTGGTAATTCTTCCATACCAAGCAGATTTCTAAGCAATTCATTCTGGCGGTCTACGGCCCGTTGTCCAAGCTTATTAGAAGCTACCATCGTATATTTGGCATACTCAGGTATATACTCTTTTAATCTTTCCTTTATTTCATCATTAACATAGACTACATTAGCAGCCCTTGTCACTGCCGCCGGTGCAAAAAGAGTATCATATTCATATTCATTTAAAATAGTATTTCCAACGATACCTTCAGCAACTGACCTGCTGACCTGAATATTTTCATCTATATTCATTATTTCCCTGCACCTTTTATCAAGCTCTTCTGTGGTTATATCAGAAGTAAGATAATCCTCATTAAATGACTTGTAATTATCATTAACCGTTATCATTCCATTATTATACATATATTCATATAAATTTTCGTAATATTCACCACCATAAGAACTGTCATAAGATGTAGAACCTTTTGGAAAGCTGCAATAATTCATAAGATTTATCTTCGTATCTTTGCCAATTGTACTATCATACCCTCCATGTATATTGGGTTCTTCAAATACAATTACCGCATCGCCATTACAGAAATCTTCATAACTAAAATCGCAATCCTTAGCATAATCTATCAGTATATTATAGATTTCATAAGATGGCTCAACATACTCAGCCGCATACAGATAATTATTATTTACTGACTTAGCCTCCTGTATATTCCAGCCTTCCCAGGTCCACATCCTTGACGTTTCAAAACAGGAATACTGCACATCTTTTATTCCGGATATTCCCTTTATATAATCTATTATGTGCTCATCTATTCCCTGATACATATAGGCATCTGCATACTTTTCAATAACCACATTGCCATATGTATAAATTATTCCACTGTCATTGTTCTGTGGTATATTTTTTGACCTCTGAAAATATTCTTCTTTTGTTACATTATCAACTTTGCCATTCTGCTCAGCTATTAATAAATAACTGCTGTCTTTACTGAATTTCTCCTTCATCTCATTGGTCCATATTGCAACAGGGTTATATATATAATT
>UMEF01002306.1_pt1 | contig 9868 bp, 25 predicted proteins | sample 1964671 | NCBI WGS metagenome assembly UMEF01 (sample SAMEA4836012, study PRJEB28245) | human gut metagenome | biome: gut microbiome; material: fecal sample | place: Denmark | collected 2008 | reverse complement strand
ATTGCAATATTCACAAGGTTCTATATTTTTATCATTTATTTTAATATTATAATTTATTTTGATATTATGTTTTTTATTATTCTTTGTTCTCATATAATACACTCTCCAAATTGCTATTATCTACTACTTCCATTTTAATAGTGGGCATTACTCTCATTTCTCCTGTTGTTTCAACTTTATCAGTTTGTCCTAGATATTGTTTACCTAACCATATAGCCATTGTAGGATTTTTTTCTGCTAATTTCCATTGAGTTCTACGAAGTGATATTTGACCTTTGCCTCTTTTTATCTTGAATACTTCCGAAAATGTAGTCCCATAAGTTTTCTTGCACCAACTATTTAAAGTATCATCTTCAACATCAAAGAAATCACATATTTCTAATAAAGTGCATTGAAGCCCACATAAACTTTCAAATTGTTTCTTATCAATTCTATCTTGTGCTGGTGTATCTCCTTTTACCATAATATCACTTCCTTTTTATTTTATATAAATGTATTAGTACTAACATGCCATTTAAAAACCATACACTAAAAGCATTTATTAATAAACCATAAATTACAAACACTAGAGCACCTATTATGTTTATAATTCTTATTTTATTTTCTCCTCTAGCAATAAATGATATTAATACAATTATACTTGCTAATGTCCCAATTAATTCATAACTCATATTTCCTCCATAAATATTATGCAAAAACCTACTATTCTTTTTTTATATTTTTTCTTCGTACGCTTTTGCTTTTTTAACAACTAATTTAGTTATTGGCAACATAATAATTTCATAACTTACTTTTAATATTACTTGAGTTATTGCCATTGTAATTATTATATTAAGTGGTAATACTCCTAAAAATACTATTGGTAAAAATATAGAACTATCTACTAATTCTCCAAATAAACTGGATAATATTGCTCTTATTCCAAATCCTTTTGTATCAGTATGTCTTTCTTTCATTTTAGCAAATATTTTATCATTTACAAAATCACCAACTAAATATGCTAATAATGAAGCAAATAATACCTTTGGTGTACTTCCTAATGTTTGTATTAATGCTTCCTGTCCTGTAAATGTACTTGCACTTGGTAAATTAATTACTAATGTAAATATTAATACCATAAATAAATTACTTGCAAATGCTATATATCTTGTATTTCTACTCCATCTGTAACCATATACTTCACTAAATACATCGCTTAATATATATACTATTGGGAATAAAATAACTGCACTTGTCATTGTTATTCCAAATGGTAAACTTATTTGTTTAATTGTTATTATATTACTTATTAAAAAACTAATTGTATATAAAATAATTAATCCTAATAGTAATACACTTATTTTTTTATCTTTTTTCATTTAAAATCTCTCCTTTAGTTTTTTATAGTAGGTTTTTGCATACTACTTATAGATATTTATCTGCATAATTTTGAAACTTTATCCATTGTTCTAAATTATGTTTATTTATTTTTTTATAATCTTTAGCTCTTCTATTTTTAAAACTTTTACTTTCAATATATTTACCATTAAATATATGTAATTGGCCAAATCTTGCTCCTGATAGCCAATTTGTACTATCAACACTATAAAAGTGATACTTATTAAGTTCTCTTGTTACCGTAAAACCTAAACCATGAACTTTACAATTATTTTCTTTTGCTATTTTTAAAAGTGGGATAAACATTTTATAATCTGTTTTTTTTATTTCATTTATAACTATTCCACCAATTGCTATATAATCATATTCTTTACACATTTTTTTCCAATATTCTAATCCTCTGGATTTATGCCATACTGGGATGCATTGCTTGTGAGTTAACATTTCGAGTCTTTGTCTTAATCTTTCTACTTCCTTTATACCAACAATACTATCAATATCTAATTCAAAAAAATATTCTATATCATATTGATTGATAAAATTTGCATATTCTTCAATATATTTATCCCAATCAACTTTTCCTTTATAACTATTCATAAATGTAAAAGCTCCACTATCTAATAAGAATTGTTTTTTATTTATCTTTTTTATTCTTTCTAAGTCTTTACTTTTCTTTAGAGTATAGAAACTTTCTAACAAATATAAACATTCATTTAATTCATTCTTTAAATATTTTTCAGAACAAGTACAACCAGCTAAAAACACTTTCATAATTCAATAGGCTTATGACAATAAGGACATTCAATAAGTTTTTTCTCCTTTTCTTTCTCTTGTTCTGGTCCAAAATAATCATCTAAATTAATATCATTTGTATTATTAATATCAAAATTAAACATACTCATATCAATATCTAAAATACTGTCTAATTCTTCATCTAACTTAGTATAGTCCCACATTGATTTTTCAGCAACTTTATTATCTGCTAATCTAAATGCTTTTACTTGTTCTTCTGTTAAATCATCAGCAATTATGCAAGGAATATCTTTTATTCCTAATTCTTTACTTGCTTTTATTCTTGTATGTCCTGCTATTATAACATTATCTTTGTCTATTACAATAGGTACTTTAAATCCAAATTCTTTAATTGAATTTTTAACATATTCAACTGCTTCATCATTTATTCTAGGATTATTTTCATAAGGTATTAACTCATCTATATTTTTATATATTATTTCCATTATTACCACCTACTTTATTATATCTTTTAATCTTTCTATTACATAATCACAAGAAACTCCAGATATTAATGTACCATCAGTGTTTTTATCTACTTCTATATTATGTTCTAATTCATTAATAAATTCTTTTATTTTTTCTGCGTTATTAAGTTTTTTTGCCAATTCATAATTCTTTTCATATAATTCAGTTAATTCTTCTTTTAGTTTATTTATTTTGTCTTGTTGATTTCTTTCTTTATCGCGAAATTCATTACGAAGATATAAATTTTCTTCTTGATATTTAAATAATTTATTTTGTGTATCTTCTAATTGTACTAGCAATTCAAAATTCTCTTTTTGTAATTTTTCTAATTCTCGGTTAAGTATTTTTTTCATTATTTTAACTCCGCCATTTCTAATGTTTCTTTATTTAAGCCTTCAACATATTCAATTGCTTTTTCTTTGTTATTAAATGCTTTTGTTAAACCTAAGCCATTTTTAACTACCCATACTTGGCTTACTTCTACTTCGGCATCTATGATAGTGCCTTTATCTTTTTCGTTTTTAGTCTTAGTATATTTATCTACAGGCTTAGTAATCATAATTTTATTATATTCAACATTTTTATCAATTATCATTTCAAATAATGCTTTCTTATAACTTATTTCATCTAATTCCATATATTCTACATTGCATAATAGTTGTCCTGTAGGTATTAACATATAATTTCCTTTTTCATCTTCATATTTTGCTATTTCTTTTGTTACCTTTGTTATATTTTTATTAAACTTAATTAAATCTCTTTCCATTTTTTTATTTTCCTCCTAATTGACTTGTTTCTTTTAATCTTCCTTTTAAATTATCAAACACTTCTTTTGTAGGTATAAATATTTGAGGTATCTGATTAATTCTTCTTAATTCTCTCCAATACTTTCGCTCTTCTTTATCTTTTATGCTTGCTATGTTTATTGTTCTTGACTTTATTATATCATATAAAGGTTCGGTTTTAGGTACACTTCCTAATTTCTTTTTAAATTCAAATAAACCTAATCGCATAAACTCTTCATATGAAATGTTTTCATATCTACTGCAATAAAAGGCATAGGCTTGGTCTAAATCTTCTTGATAAGCAAAGCAAAATATTGTTTTATTGCTTGTTTTTTTGCTATAATTATTCTTTATTTTCCTCACTGGGAGTATCATCTAGTCCTTTGTTAATAATCTGTCCTAATTTAGAACTAAATAATTGTAGTTGCATAGGTTGTTCTGCTTCTGGTATATTATCAATACCCATATCATCAAATAAGTCTTTTATATTCTTGCCAAATAATTTTTCTATCATTTCATTTAATATGATTGCTTCTTCTAGTTGAATATAAAATTTTTCATATTCTTGGTAATTAGTTTCGTCATAAGTTATATGACCTTTTCCATCATCTTTTTTGATTATAAGGTCATTTTTTGTTATTCCTTGTTTACTTAATTCTTTATACATATTAAGTCTTGCTGTTGCTACTATTCCTTGTAATTTTTCAGCCATTTCAATTGTTCTTTTGAACTCAATAGATACTTCTTTTTTATCTTTACTGGTATATACTAATTTGTAAGTATCTAAATCAACTTTAATAAATTCATATTTCATTTTATCCTCCAATTCTAAAAAAGTTAGAAACTATCAAACTCACTAAAGACAAACTCATAATTTCTCAAGATTTTAAGGGAGAACAAAGACACAGCGCGCGTATTATGGTAATATATGTATTTAAAAGAAAATAATTTAGTTTTTACTTGTTCTCCTACTTTTTCACCTACTATTATAGCATAATTATTTCTTTATTGCAATCAAATTATTACATCTTATGCAATATACTTCTTTTTTGCTATTAGTCATAAATAAACTTTTTTTATGACACTTAGGGCATATTTCTTTTGGCTTTCTATTGTATGTATTATGTATTTCTTTCAATTTGTCTTTTTCTTTTTCTCTTAATATTTTTCTTTCACTATTTTGGCTCATTATCTATCTATTCCTTTCAATTCTTCATCTATGTTTTTTATTTGCTTTGCAAAATATTCAGTATAAAAACTATCTTTAAATTGCTTTGCAAGTTTATATCTTTCTAAAAAGGATTGTCTTATCTTTAATAGTTCTCTTCTTCTATGTTCTTCCATTATCTGCTTCTTCCTTTAACTTTTTCTTCTTGGTATATCTCTAGCACCCATTTCAAATTAAGTAAGGCACTTTTTGTTGTTTCACTTGCTGGTAAACTTAATAAGTAATTTATTTTTAATGTAATCTTTTCTTCAAAGTTCAAACCTTCGTAATTAATATTTATATCTTTCATAATTACCTCCTATTTTTCTGGCATTTGATAAATATATGTTGGATTTTTTAAATCTATCATTGGGCTGCCAAAATCATGCCCTAAATTAATTAAATTAATTTTATTTTGTATTTCAGTTAATACTTCTAATGCTCTTTCTTTTGTTTCATATTCACCTAATATTTCATTGTCATAATAATTATAAAATCCAATTAATATATTTGCTTCTATTGTTTCATTTTCTACTAATTTATAATTCTGGTATTGTATTCCTTTTATATTTAATAATACTTCTTTATCTTGACTTCTTATCCACAATTCCATTTTATCTCCTCCTTATTCAACATAATCATCATAAATTGTTTTAGTTTTAATTATTTCCATTACTGTCACTTCCTTGTTCTAGTTCTTGCATTTCATTAGCAAACTTATTTACAAAAAATTTACAATCTAAATAGTCTTTTTTATAATATTCTTTATCGTGATTAGATAATTCATTGTTATACCATTTTTCATTAGCAGTATTATATTCTTCTAACCACTTTTTCAATTTATTCCAATTATATTTTAGTTGTTTATTTTCTTGTTGTACAATTTCAATACATTCTTTTAATCCATCATAATAACCAATTAATTCATTTAAAGCATTTTTATCTCCTACATATACCATTTGTAGTTTCCCTATTAATTCTTCTTTATTCATTTATTCCACCTCTTTTAATATATCTATATTTTCTTGTAATCTTAATGCAATTCTTTCATCACTATTTAATCTTGTATAATAATCTATCCAATATTGAGAATTATTTATTGCTTTATCTATTACTCCTTTTTGCTTTTTACATTGTTGTTGTAATTGTTCGTAAGTTGGCTCATTATCCTGTCTTACAATAAACGATACATCTTTAGATAAATCAGCATATGAAAGCCTACAACCAAGTATTGTTCTATTATCTGTAATTTTATCTTTTATATCTATTAAATTATTGTTTAATACAACTTCTAATCTATCAATTAAGCATTCATTTCTCATTTTTATTATTGCTTCTTCTATTGCTCCAAAAATATGTTCATCAGGTTTAATATCATCAACATTAATATCAAAGGCTCTCATTTCTTTTTTAAAAACTAATTCTTTATTCATCTTTCCACTCCTTAATCATTAAAATAAAATTTATTATTGCTATAATACCAATAATCCCCAATATAATTAATGGTATATATAATATAAGCATTTAATCCTCCTTACCATTTATAAGTCAACATTAGATATAATATATAAATTAATATCGTTGCTAAGACTAATAAATTAATTATTGTTAAATATGCCTTTATATCTTCTTGTTTATCTTTCTTTAATATTCTTAATTGTTCTCTTTCAGTCTTACTTGTAGGAAATTCTTTTTTTAATTTCCACATTTGATACTTACTTATTTTTTCTGGTTTCATTTTATCCTCCTAAAATCTTTGCAAGCCTCTGTATTTTTTGTTATTCTTATTTTTCTATATCTACAATAATATGTTGGTATTGAGTTGCTTTTTACTTGCCTTTTTTCTAATAATCTGCAATTTTTACATCTATCTTTTATTTCTTTTTTATCTTCTGATATTATAATTCTTTCTCCAAGGCTATTTTTCTTATCATATTTGAGTGTTTTCATTAACTCGGTAATACTTAATATATTCTCTTTTTTTACTAAATATTCGGCACAATATGTGTGTATCTCATTTCTTAATGAAGTATCTTTACCATTATCTAATGCTTGATGACATTTAATGCATAACATAACCCCATTCTCTTTACAACCTTTTCCACCTTTTGCCCTTGATAAGAATATGTGTGCTATTTGCAAAGCCCCATTATTTCCACAAAAGACACATCTATTATTATCTCTTTTTTTTATATACTTTCTTGTTTCTTTATCAAACTCACAAAAATTGCTTCTAATACTCATTATCTTGCCTCTTCAAAAAAATCTTTTATTTCAGCATTATTATCTATGCTTTTTGTTATAGCATATGCTGTTGTTTTTTTGCATAATGTTGCTTGATTATATATACTATTCATATACTGTCTAGTTATTCCAACTTCCTCTGCTACTTTTGATTGATTTAATTTTATTTTATCAAATTTTTCTTTTTTAAATCTATACATCTTCTTCTTCCTTTCTCTTTAGAATATACTTTTTAAAACTACAAGTTTTACCATAAATATTCTTTTTTGTTACCCATTCTTCATCAAAATCTATTCCATATTTATGTTTTATCTCGAATATTCTGGCACTAAGCCTAGTTATAAATAATTTTGAATAACTTTCATATGTAGTTATGCTCCCATGTTCATTTAGATATTTAATTATCATTTCATTTTGTGTCATTTTTATCCTCCAAATATTCTTTTACTAATTTTATTGCCATTTCTTCATTTACTGGTAATTTATAGAACTTTCTTTTTTCTTCTATTAAATGTGTACCACTTACAAATGATAATGGTATATGGTATGTTTGTTCATAGGCTATTTTATAAAGGTTAGTCTGGTATGCTACATATTCTTTATCAAAAGTGGATGTTCTTTTAAAGTCATTTACCCCTCTTTCACCATTCATTTCTATTATCTGGTCTAATCTACCTACTGCTACTGGAACATCATCTAGAAACAAGATTACTGGTATTTCTGAGGCTATTACTTGCCATTTATAATGTTTCTTTAAGAATATGTAGTTTTGAAGTTCTCTATTATTGAGGTCATTTATGCCATCTTCTTCATAATCTTGAATTTCTTGGTGCATTTCAGTACCTCGTTGGCTTGCTACTTCAAGTATTCTTTCATCTACCCCTTGATACTTATTTCCAAATTTCTTTTTTAATATTGTTGTTATAGAGGGAAGAATAATTCCATTAACTAAATATGTATGACTATCTTCCCAATATTCTACAACATAATCACCTATAGTCCAAGTTTGCATTATTTAATCTTGATTAATAATGAACCTTTAACTGGTGTGAATTCTACATAAGTATCATATAAATCAGGCAAATCTTTCTTGAACTTTGCTGTTCTAAATGTTTCTCTTTCTGTTGGTGCTTTATAAGTAATACTAATATTTTCATTTTCTAATTTTAAGATATTTTTCTCTTCCATTTCTTTTAATAAGATTTCTCTTATCTTTTCTTCTTTTCTTTTTAATTCTTTTTTTTCTTCATCAATTAATCTTAATTCTGATATAATCGTATCTGTTAGTTGATAATTATCTTCTTTTTTTACTATTAAATTATTCATTAATTGTCCTCCTTTTTTGCAAATAGTTTACTTAATATTTCACTTGCCTTATTAATAGACATATCTTCTAGTCTTTCAATATTATTTACTTCTAATAATTTTGTTAAATTTTCACCTTGATAATATTTTTGTATAAGTTCTATTTGCTTAGGACTTGCCTTTTTATCTTCTTTTTCTTCTTTACTTTGAATATTAGTAGTATCACTATCTTTATTATCATCAATTCCAAATAAACCATTCAAAGCATATTTTCTAGCATAACTACTACTTGCTCCAGTTATTTGACTTCCATCCATTCCTTTTTTTGTTTCTTCTTCTCTTGCATAAGCACTATTACTTATAGTTGCCTCACTTTCAGTATCAATAAGTGTTGCCGTTGCTTTTATGTAGTATCTATTTCCTATATATTGAAGTTCATCACTTATTGTTAATACTACCTTTTCTTTTTTTAATAAAGGTTTTACTGCCTCTAATATGTCCTCACAACTTCTGTAAGCATATTTGCCAAAAGAATTATATTGTCCTTTTGGTGCTTTTAATTCTTGTTGAATATTCATTAATTTAATATTTATTTCTTTCATTTTCTTTGTTCTCCTTTTCTTTTTTTATTTTTATTTCATATACTACATCATTATAAATAAATTAGCGTTTCTTGCGTGTATATAATAATACTGTCCGCTTTTTCCTACACCTAGCCAAGCTATTACACCATAAACACCAACAGCATAACTAACCTCTTTTATATTATCGCTTTTTCTAATGTTGTTTACTTCTTTACTGTCGGCATTTGTTAGGTCGATTGCATTTACTGAGGTAGCGAATTCAATCAATTGTTTTTTAGTTGTTTTCATTTCTTTTCTCCTTTCATTTACATATTAATTATACATCTTATTTTAATTTTTGTCAATTGTGTTTTACATTTTTATTTGTTTTTTTGATATTAATAATTTTTCTTCATATCCATTGATTTCTTCTAACAGCCAATTAGGAATAATAGGCTTGTCCTCAAAGAGCCATTGTAAGGCTTTCCCATACTCTTGGTCTGTTTTAAAAAAACCATTTTCATACATCTTATCTATTTTTGTTTTGTATAATCTCCTTGTCTCTTTATCACATTCTGTTAATATCTCTGCTATAGTAGGCATGAATTCGCTTTTTTCAATAATCTTGTTTATAGCACTTGATACTACTACATAATCATATTTTTTTAATTTGCTATAATATAATTGATTAAACATAATTGCACTTTCTTTTTCCATGTCTTTAAAATAGTATGGATATGCTATTCTTAATACATTAACTATTTTACTGAAGTTTGATTGTTCCATTATATATCTCCTTTAAAGTTTCATCCATTGTGGCTGTTCTTGATTTTTTAATTTCTTTTTTACTTTTAAACTTTTTTTCTTCTTCTTGCGCTTGTTGTACTGTTGTTATGGAATTATTTTTATAATTAACTAATATCGTATTTATGTATTTAACATTATATTTACCATTTAATACTGCTTGTTTAATTGCGTATCTAGTTAATTCATTATCATTCCATTCTCTTATCATTTCAATTTCAATACTATTTAATGTTCTTCCAAAGTTTTGTTCTAAGAAGTCATAAATTGTGTCGCTTCTCTCTATACTACTACTATTATTATTATTTATATAGTCTATATTA
>UMEF01002963.1_pt1 | contig 9967 bp, 14 predicted proteins | sample 1964671 | NCBI WGS metagenome assembly UMEF01 (sample SAMEA4836012, study PRJEB28245) | human gut metagenome | biome: gut microbiome; material: fecal sample | place: Denmark | collected 2008 | reverse complement strand
GATTGAAAACATTAAACGACAATCCCTAATTATTGAAAGCAAGTTTAAACTCCAACAAAGTTGAATGTTTCAGTTTATACACAACACAATGCGAAAAACAACTCTCCTTTATGCGAAATCAAGAATTGCCTCAGATGATCATACTCGGGCTTCTTAAGATTACTAATGACACCCCAATCAAGATAAACCCTTTTCATTAAGACAATTGACCTGAAATGCAAGCAAGTGGTAGAAAGCTCGCCTGGAAATGGCATCGGAAACCGTTTTCATTGACTGTCCTTTTATAATGAGAAAACATATGAATGCTCTATCCTGCGATATTCAAATCCCAAAGCTTCGATTGCTGGACAAGGGATAATGGCGCCATTATCCGACGTGGCTTTTGATTCAATTTGCAGATACCTGGAATAAGGCCTCGTGTGGATTATGGAAGTGTCTCTATATGGTTCGATCTTGTATGCCATAAGACAAATCCTTTTGGCATAAGCATTCAAAACCTCTGATATAGATTGTACCACCATTAAATCTCTAAGGCTGCTATATAATTGGAATTCACACTTCTCAAACTTTCCTCCGGGAAAAACAGTTGCGCCGTCGGCCTCACGAATAATCGCTTTCTGAAGATTTGCAATACTTCCCAACGCAGAGGTCATCTCTATCAGCAGCACCGTTTCCCGATTGTCAATACACGTCACACTTGCTTCTTCCCCTCAAGAACGAAGCGGGACGTTTGCATTGATTTACGAAATTTTCATAGTGAATAATCTCCAGATTACCTTTTTTGTTATGAATGGACAACTGCCCCTTGCCTAAGGGAAGTATCTCTATTGGGAAGCCATCCTTCAAATCGAAATCGACAAAATCAGTAATCTCCGGTACTACCGTCACGCCACGTGAACTAATATTGTGTCCGACAATATAGTCCCTTTCCAACAACTCTTTCATAACCGTTCATATTGTTCATATATCTGATCCAGTGGAGCCGAAAGATATTCAGGGTTAATCAGATGCGCATTACGAAGTTTCAGGTCTCTAATCTTGCCATCCTCGATAGCCCATACAGAAACATCGTTCCAGTCAAGCGAAGCGATTCCATCTTCTTTCACGCCGACATCATTACGCTTGACCAATAAATTCAATTGATTCAAGATATATGGACTGTGGGTCGTAAGCAGAAACTCATGTCCGCATTTTCCTTGGCATAAGGAGACTAGCATATCGATAAAACTCATTTGAGTCGAAGGGTACAAGTTCTGCTCGGGTTCTTCGATTATGAATATCGTCTTCGAAGGGACTGTCAATCTTTTAAATGCATCTTGATATGAATTCAAGAGTTTCTTATATTCAGGATTCCCACTATGAAGCCCCTCGTTAATTTCCATGATCAATTCACGCCTGTCAACATTCTTGAATTCAGGATCAACACGTTTGAGAACCAATTCATCAATCAGTTTCTCCCGTCTGTTTTTGGTCTTTAAATCCAGATCAAAAGACGTCTTTTCTTCAAAAGCATGGAAATACTCATCCGTATAATACCGAAGCATCACTATCATTGGCACGACGGACTGCAATCCGCTGGAAGCGGCGCCCAATGCAATACCATAAGACATCCCATTTGAATGTTCAATCCTGTCTTTAAGTTTGAACTCACTGGCATCATAGAAATACTTCACGCCAAGATCCAGCACATCGGTTTTATTCTCCGGAGCAAAGAACTCTCTTGCATTGAACCAGTCAAACAAGAAACTTCTGAGGTTTGTCTGTCCGAACTCAAATCCCTGCAATTCCGGCAGAGTTACAAGATTTCGTTCGGAAGGAATATAACAAATCTTCGGGCGAGAATACTTTTCCAGCGCCTTATGAGTAATCTTGAAGTTTCCCGCCTCGTAATGCAGATGGATATAGTCAGATTCGAAGTCGACGAAAGACTCCTCGCCGAAGTAGCCATCCAACTTATGAAAGTTTTCAACCAGTTGAAGGAAAGCCTTACCATCAGCGACGACATTTTCATCCAATGCAGTCAAAGATTCCTTCTCAATCCACTTGCAAGTACTGAGAATCTTAGCGATAGTACTCTTACCGCAACTTTGCGGTCCAATCAAGAAATTGAACCTGTTGAGTTCCATATCGACCTCTCTAATCGGGCCTACGTTCTTTATCGTCAAGTGTTTCATCTTTGCACTGGGTCAATTACACCCCTTAAATCTAATAATAATTTTCAGCAGTTTCAAATCTATTTCCAATCGTTTGACCGGATTTTTTTCGCCTGCTTTTCATGGCAAGAATACAGTTCCCCTGCAAGAGCACCGCATTGACTGCAAGTTTCAGTGTCAGGCGGCCGCCAAACGCGCCCTTTGTTCTATCCTGCCCAATTCGCTCTTTTCGAAAGTTGAATAGTAGAGCTCGTAAAAATTGAACTCCGGAAACGCAATGTTTGGCGCTATTTCAGAAAAATTTCATACTTTTGACATGCAGATTAATTTTGCGATTCCCCCAATTTTTCACTTTCGTCGGTGGTTGGGGGAATTCTTTTCTTTTTTTTCAAAGTTACGGAATTTCTATCACTTTATCAATCAACTTATTACGTAATTGTTGGGTATTTCACGACAGTCCCTAATTATACAATTTAATGTTAAATTCACATAGACAAACAAACCACGCTATCAAAAGCGGTCAAAAGCGATTGAAAGGAATAGTAGACAAACATTCAAAGTTTAACAACATGAGATATTCTCATCGAATTTCTATAGGAATAGGGGCATAACATTCATGTGTTATTCTATGTAAGACCATTTCTATATCAAAAGGCTCATTATTCTTGTGCTTAAATTCAGCCACGACAGGGAAATTAGGTAACGTACCACGTGATACTCCCCTAAATAGAATATTAGTTGTGTAACCATTCTCCAATCTTGCTCCTCTCTGAATCTGAGTAATCTCATAGGCATCTGATACTATCTTTGCTTCAATAAAATCTGGATCCGACTGAGTACAAAAGGCAAACTCGGAAATCGGTTCTAAATAATATTTTGCTATACACTCTATGCGAATCTTATTACCAATTCTTTGTTTAACCGCAATAATATTGTGAAATGAGCCCAATGGGTTATGATATGTATTTGTTCCATCAATTACATCAACTATTTGTCTTATAGCAACATCTAAACCATTTGAGAACAAATCAATGTAAAGGTTTTGGGTAAGAAGAAATGGCATATTACAATTATCCATTCGTATCGGAACAAACTTAATTGTATTTTGGGCAGCCTTAAAAATCGCATTTTGCCATTCCATTTTCACCATATTACTTTGTAGGCTATTAACTGATACAAAGAAGAAAAAGAATTTACAATTTGTAAGCCCTTCTTCCATCTTATCTATTATACCATCACCTGGCTGAATGGACCAACTATCATAAAAAACATTTTCTTGACCATAAACAGCACGCAATTTAAGAGCAACTTGTTCAATTACTGGTTTATCTTTATAATTATGTGATAAGAATATCATAGATAAAGTTTTTAAAGTTATTTCATGCTATATTTATTAGTATCTATGGAGGTATTACACCAATTAATACTTTTTATACGACGAAAATCCTTATCGATTAGTTTTTTAATTTCTAATTGATTTTTTTCGTTATAAATTTTATTGCGTGTCTCCAATTGCTGAACTTTAGAAATTATCTCTCCTGATTTTTCACTATATATTGTCATCATAAATATTTATTTTATCGTTCAAAATAATGATGATTTAATTCTGGAGAAAAATAATGCTTACGCTTTAACCAAATAAATCCATCCCCTTTAGTTATTACAGCAACATCAACAGGTCCTCCAACACTCTCTTCTTCTAAAGTAATTCTTCGTTTCAAATAAGTCATTCGAACAAGAGTTTCTGCCATATCCGCCATATCCTCCTTACTTAAGTAAGATATTGTATTTACTAATTTCTCAATATAATTCTTTTGTATGTATTCATCCATACTTTGTATATATACATTAGGGATTGTCGTTTAATGTTTTCAATCTGAGCGAAGCAGCAGACAATCCCTTCAATTTCTGCGTCTGACTCATCAAAATTTCAATTTAATATCTTTCTTCGGTCGTTTCGGCCGGATTTTTTTGTCTGTTTCTCATGGCGTACACAGCCACCATATAAACCGATAGTTGAAGGTGTCAACTCTCGGTTCATTCTTTGAAGTCCGTGGTCGGCTGTTCCTCCTACTTCGTAATATCTCTGATTATATCAAATAACTTATACATCTGCGTGTATGACCTGTACACCTCTGGCGCTGTCGTGTGCAACTTATCAAGCCCGCGCGATAGCTCAATAGCCTGCGCCAAATCACCCTTTTCCTTCAGTTCACGATAGATATGGGTTTTATTGAAAAACGTCTCCGTCTTGTCATAGTCTGGAATGTGCTTCTTAAGTTCCTGTGCCACTGCATTATAATCGGCATATTCTTTACTGGATGGGCCTGGCATATAATGCATCAGGAACCAGTATTCCGTACAGGGACTCGACTCCACAAAGATAATCTTAGGATTATCCTTCTTCAACGAACGGTAATGCGCCATCTTGTCGTGGCTACTTTCAATCACATCCATGTCTATCAGGCACAACACATAATCATATCCTGCGTTCACTCGTTCTTTTGCCAGATTTACAATGTCATCAATGTCCGAATGCTTTGGGATACCGGGCACCAGACTGAACCTGTAGCGTTCAGTTGTGCGCATATCATCCACATATCTATACTCCGTCAAGCCTTCACCGATGATAGCGATGCTCTTACGTACTCTTCTATTCACCTGTCTCATGCTCATAGTATTCATCCATATCCATATAAATACTGTCCAGGAAAGGCAGATTAACAAGCTTTTCCTGCCTGTACGCATTATAAACCGACAGCGTCTTGTGCAGACCAAGGGAAGAAAGCCTTATCAGTTGTGTTTCTCCGCAATCGTTCTTGTCTGTAAACCAAATTACATCCCTGCGGATATAATCCTCATCAAGAAGGTTGATGTCGTGTGTTGAGACTATCAGTTGTCCGCCTCGCTTGCTATTCACCAAAAATACCTTTATAAAATAAGACAGCAATTCATAGTGAATACTTGTCTCTATCTCGTCAATCGGAAGAATCACACCGTGAACCAACAGGTCATAAAGGATCGTAGCCAATCCCATATATCTCTTGGTTCCCCGAGACTCCAATTCCTCGTCAAGTTCTTTATCCCCGTTACTGGTATGATGCACAAAGAACATCTCGTCCGAATGTAAAGTGCCTTTTTTTAGGATCTCTTCCTTTGCCTTTTCCGGCATGGCCGAGGTATTCTTAATCACCAGTTCCATCTCAGGGGTAATGCTCACTTCCTCTTCATGGATAGCAATATCTGAGATGTTGAAGTCAGATGCTTTCAAGAAATGAAGGATGAATCTTTTTAACCGCCCATCTCTATCTCTAGTTATACGGCGTTTGGTAAAACCCATCAGACTGCTCTGAGGATACATAATAGGAGCAATCTTTTGGGAGAAGAAATCATATACCAGATTCAACCTTGATTTCTCAACATTTGACTTTCCAAATGCAGCAATAACTGTACGCTTATTAAAGGTATTACCCTCAATAGCCTCTCTGCTTTTCTTTACCAATCCCACTTTGCCGCCAAAAACGATGTCTGTTGCATCTTTTTCAGGATTATACGTGCGCTTGTACAACAAAGTAGGCTGAACAGACGAATAAACCTGTAGGGTTTCCTCATAAATGACCTTGTTATCCAACACTAGATTAAGCTTATACTTTTCTCGGTTCAGATAGAAAGACATTTCAAACTGCGTCCGTTCCTTGTCCGATACATCATCAAGCAAGAAAGGCACAACTCCAATCTCGTCGCCTTTGTTCAAACCATCATTGACCATGAACTGAGAAAAGAAATCGAGTGCTTTCAAGATGTTTGTCTTACCTGAAGCATTAGACCCATAGATACAGCCTATCTTCAAAAGCGAGACACCATCAGCCACTTCTTCGGTATAGATATCACGAGAAGTATCATCATTCGTCGGGATAAAACTCAGCGTCTGCTCATTCCTCAACGAATAGAAATTCCTGATTTTGAATTCCGCTATCATAATTGTTCAATATTAAACGATGGTTCAAAGATACAACAAATTTTTGAGACCAACGATTTTATTTTAATTATTCGTTCTGATTTCACGAAATAGCAGTATAAACTCTGCCAATTTGTCATTTTCTTCTCGTCTGGCAGCGTATTTGCCGTAGAGAATAATAAAGGGATAGTCCGAATCCCTTGTCTAACCCGAGAACCTTGGACAAGTTCTCACAGGGCCTGAAAAGGAGCAGGCGTTAAGCAACCAAGCCAATGAAAAAGAAGGATACTTACAAGTATGAACTGCACGATGGGCATAAGACGGTTTACGTGGGCACTACAAAAGACCCAAAACGTCGTGAAGCGGAGCATCGAGCAGATGGTAAGGAATTTACCAATATGACCATTATTGGGCGTTCCTCAACAGCAGAGGGTGCGGGCATGTGGGAGGAAGAGCGAATCGACACTTACAAGCGCAATCATGGTGGTGACAGGCCTAAGTACAATCAGAATGATTCCGGCAAGTAATCATTCTCTCACCTAATTCGGAGTGCTGCGACAACGGCACTCTTTTTTTTATCTTCCCTGTGTCATTACATCTCTCTAACCTCAATCGTAATCCGACACCACACCACCACCTCCAAACGTCCAATCAGAAGATTAAAGTCAATGCCAATGCCACAACTCCAACTGTCCTTGTCAATGCCAATCCCTCACATACGCCACCAATCCGAAACATCCCCACTCTCCTCTGCCATTTCGCAACCAAAACCGTACCGGCAAAACGTTCTAAGCGGTACAGACCACATCAAAATGCACATTTTGCACCGGCTAAATCGTTTTATCAGTACGAAATAGCAAACTCAAGACATCCAACCACTTTGCCACAAAAATACAATAGACAATGTTATCCCCCCAAGTCACACAATCACACAACACTAAATCTCTAATACACCACCCACCAAAAAAACGGAGCCATCAAGGCTCCGCCTATCCTAACATAAAACACTACCAAACAATGGCCTCCTTGATGCACTCCACAATATACCTAACATCCTCATCCGTCACATAAGGACCTGCAGGCAAGCAGAACCCGACCTTGAACAAGTCCTCCTCCACACCATTTGTACAAACAGGAGCTCCCTCATACACAGGCTGATTGTGCATCGGCTTCCATACCGGACGACACTCGATCTTCTTGGCAAGCATGAACACGCGCAGCGCCTCCACATTCTCATTAGGCCGACAATCCGTCGTAGCGCAATCCACCGCATGAATCACACCGGCAGGACCACCGACAGCCGTCTTGAAGATCTCCTCGTAATCCTCCTCTAACTGCTCCAACTATCTCTGCAACCTACCTCCACCAAGGCTCTTATCAATGTCAACAAAAAAATTCACCAATTATCTGACAGAGATAAATAGATAAAACTATGCTTTGCTGAAATCATAATACTTTTAACAGCCGCGCGATGAGAAAAAGAATTTTGCACGCAGTGTCTTCAACAATGAGGAGCTGAAACCGGCAAAACTCATCTACGACTTTCTCAAACTTTGGCCCCCTCACTGGCCAGATCTCCCCGACCTGCCTTAGACAACATCATTCTCTCTTCTTCCAAGACTTCTCCCGTCATGTCAATGATGCATCTGCTTATCGTACAGCAACCATATATTCGCACATAAGCACATGCAAGGCTGCCAATGTTGCCCCGAACATGGATGGAGGATATCCAGGGAAAGAGCCCATACTAACAGCGGAATCTGGCAGAACTCCTGCCCTACAACCGAAAAAAAATAAATGAGTAGGTCCTTCTCGTGACCGACTCGGCCCAACTCGTACCCAATAGTCCACGACTCGCACCAACTCGTACCGACTTGACACAAAATGTTAGATTGATGCTACATGGGCGTTACCTAAGGAGGTTTACGTCTGTACTATATAATTCAAATTATACCTAAATACTCCAATATATCATGTTTCATCTTGCTCAAGGGCCTATCAAGGAACTTAGCCGGAACTGATTCTGTTCCAAACAGTATTCGATATACATCTTCCTGGCTGAAAGCCACTGCACCAAAATCTTTCTTCATCTGGTTATAGATTTGCAATAAATATGTATTGCTGTAGGCTTGCGCAAACTCCATCATTTCTTTGACCTCCAGTGGCCCATGCATATTATATATTCTATCTAGTTCGAAGGCTTTAATGGTATTATCCACTTCCGGATGAGTAACCTTATCTCTATCTAACACCACTGTCCATTCTCCTTTGTTTTTGTCGGCTATGGCTGGGACAAATTTGAATTTCGGATCATCATCTTTTTGCTCGTATGGATGCACAAATTTAGTCAGTTGAAAAACTTTGTCTCCTTTTGCACCACTATTGCAAACGGCGCAACATGGAATCAAATTGTAAAGATTCAAGGATAACAGAGGAAATCGTGATTTGGGGAACCAGTGGTCAAAAGCGGGACGGGTTATCCTTTCATCGTTATTCTTACCGCTGACTGTAAATGTATATTGTCGGTTGCAATAAGTGCACGAGTTGCGTCCAATATGCTCTGCCAGCCAATAGATTTACTTTTCGAGTTTCCTATAGCTCCATCATAATCAAATATACATATCAAAGTACGCAGTCTTCGTCTATATTTTTTTGGCAGAGTATTTTGCGTCAAAATTGCTTCGCTATAACCATCCACAAGTTTCTTCATCAGTCGTTCATTAAGAGCATGTGCATCTGATGGCTTGGCTATGAGTAATTGTTTTAGGGTTTCTGTATTTACCGGATGAACTAAGTTCCAGTCTGGTAGAAGTGCAGATCGAAAAGATTTGTACGACGACGTTTTCCCTTTCCAGTTCTTCACACGAGACAAAAGACCTGGTAGCATCATGCTCACATATTCAGACTCAAAAGACTCATCAATATTCAGTTTCCACATAATCCTATCCTCCTTTTATTATTCCTCCAAAGCTTTGATCTGCTCCCTCAATAAAGCCTTCAAAGATTCTTTATAATCTTCTTTATTTTCAGGGAAAGTCCGCTTATACTCATCTAGCAGAACACGTCTTATAACAGGTGCCCCAATGAGGTTTATCTGTGACAGAAGAACCTCTGGTGAATACACATATTGAAATCCCTCTTTGCTGAATTGTAGAGGAGAGTTTAGAGTCTTATACGTTTTAATGAAAGCGTATTCCTCGGGTATATCCTGCAATGATGTGAAAAACGCAGGTGCGGGTTCTATCTCATTTATCCAACGATGTATCCTTAGGCACTTTGCTATCCTGGTTGTAGTCCATGTTGCTAGGTCTCCGGCAGTTCCATGTTTCAAAAAGAACGAAAGCTTTAGCATCTCGTGAATATTAGATGCAAAACAAGGAATTTTTGACACGTCACCTCCGTCTTTTCTTAATGCAAGTACGTTATTTGAAGGAATATCCGATAATACAAAGGGAGAATGGGTAACGATGCAAATACTAATCCACTTAATATTCCTAAGGTTAGCCTGCTTTATTCCATCCAGAATATTTTTTATAAGTTGCCTTTGCAATTCTGGATGATAATACAATTCCACTTCTTCCAAGACTAACTGAATATACGGATAAGCAACTCTTTCAGAAGAACTGTTGTCATCACTTACTGAATCAAGGTTCTTTAGATGATAGACAAGGGCACTGATTGAATATGCTTGTTGCTTTTCTCCAGAACTCAGGTATTCAAATGGTACATACACACCTGTATTTAGTTCTACAAGTCCAATTGCAGTGTCAAAGAAAGGTGGTGGGATGGAGGCTTCCGTAATCAACGAAGACCCTATATTACTAGTTAGGGATTGTCGTTTAATGTTTTCAATCTG
>UMEF01025871.1_pt1 | contig 10155 bp, 9 predicted proteins | sample 1964671 | NCBI WGS metagenome assembly UMEF01 (sample SAMEA4836012, study PRJEB28245) | human gut metagenome | biome: gut microbiome; material: fecal sample | place: Denmark | collected 2008 | reverse complement strand
GACAACATAAAAAAATGATATTACTCACATCGATTGCGACGCTGCTCCCGATCCTTATCGGATTGCTTTTGTGGAAGCAGCTTCCGGATTCCGTTGCAACCCATTGGAGCACAGGCAACGAACCGGACGGCTACTCATCCAAGGCTTTTGCAGTGTTCGGGCTTCCGGTGATCATGCTGATCCTGCATCTGGTATGCGTGATCGCAATGAACATTGATCCCAAGGCAAATAGCATCAACAAAAAAATATTCTTTATTGTCCTGTGGATCTGCCCGGTATTTTCCATCATTGTATGCAGCACGGTTTATGGGTATAATTTAGGGTATCAGTTTGATATTGGTTTTCTTTGTGGGCTGCTCATCGGAGTTTTATACTTGATATTAGGCAACTTCCTGCCGACGGTAAAGCCGAATTACACCATTGGCTTCCGCATTTCGTGGGCGCTGAATAATGCCGATAACTGGTATCACACGCACCGGTTCGGTGGAAAATGCATGGTGATCGGAGGGCTCCTTCTGATCGTCACCACGCCGTTCCAGAATATCTGGGTGCTTATGGCGCTCGCCATCCTCCCGTGCATTTTGCCGGTGATCTACTCCTACATGTACTACCGCAAGGGGCAGTCACGGTAATACTTTTTATTGTGTCAGACACCAATGGTTCAAATACATTTTAGGAGAATTGCTCGTTTATCACAAGATATTAGTAAATTTATAAGTTGCTATTAAATTTCATAGTATGAAAAGCCACGACCTGTACTCTGATTTGAGTACAAGCCGTGGCTCCTGTTCTTGCTGTCTTTTTTCATAACCAGCCGATTTTCCCTCAGACATCTTTGCCTGAATATCAATGAGAAGGTGAAAGTCTCTTTATGAATTTTCTGATTTTTCTAATGGAAAATACAGGCAGATCCGATAAGACTCCTCCCCACATTCTTCTTCGCATCTGCCCTGCATTTGCTCCATCATGATTTCAATATTATGAACCCCAATTCCCGTTCCTCTATGATCCTGTTCTTTATTTGCCGCTGCATTCATAATGGAAAAGAAAAACTCGTCCTGACAAATTCCCATATCCAACAGGATTTCTTTTGTCTTGTCTGCATACTTCAAAAGATTGGATAACAAATTATTCATAATGCGTCCGATATAATCATAACAAACACTTATCTTTACTTCCTCCCACTGTTTCCATCCCAGTGTAACCGTATAGCCATTTGTCTGCAATACATTGCACAATTCCGAACAGTAATCCTCCATTACAAAAGCTATGGATTCCGACTTTTCCATCTGTGGCTGCTGCCCTGAATTGATAAGAAAAAACTCAAATAGCTGATCTGAAAGATTTTTAATCTGTATCGCTTTTCCCACTGTTTTCTTTACATAAAGTTTCACCTTATCGTGTTCGGGTTCTCTTTTTATAATTTCAAGATATGCCATTAATGCAGTCAATGGCGTCCGCAAATCATGTGCCATCCCCAGAACCAGTTTATTCTGTGCCTTTTTCATATTTCGTTCTTTTTCTTCCTTCTCCAAAAGAACTGTTTTCATATGCTCCAGACCGCGTGCCAGATCTGTCAGCTCATCCTCTCCTTTTATAGTAAAATCCACCGACCATAATCCATCTTCCAGTTTCGCTACTTCCCCACTCAATTGCCTGATGTACCGTACATATCCGCTTACACCAAACGCAAACACTCCAATCCAGACCAGCACACCACAAAGTGCCGCAGCCACATCTACCAGGATATAATACTTTCGCTCACGATTCACATATATAAATACATCTGCATTCCCATCTGTAAACGATACTTCTTGAAAATATTGCCATGTATAGTGTAATTGCTCTGATTTTGTACGATCCAAGGCAACTGGAAGTGCGTAATAATTATCGTAAAGCAGCATGCGCTTTCTTGAAATCGTAAAATACCCAATATGGTTTTCTTTTGCCCACTCCCGGATACGCTCCGTGTCGGAAGCCGCCAGATGATGTCTGGATACATATTCCTGAAACATTGCTATGGTTTCCTTAGAAACATTTCTTCGATACATAGAACTTTCAAAATACCGGTTTAATGCTCCATTTCCCATAAAAAATATAAGCAAAAACAACAGCAGTGCAAGAAATAATCCCAACAGCAGAATTCCGATCATTTTTTCCATCAGATGTTTTCTTTTTCGTTTATTCAATGCGGTATCCTTTCCCCCACACCGTTTGTATAATTTGCGGTTTCTGCGGATTCTTTTCAATTTTCAGTCTCAATTTCCGAATATGAACCATAACGGTATTTGCAGAATTATTGAAAAACGGCTCCTGCCAGACGCTCTCATATATGTTTTGTACGGAAAAAATTTTTCCCCTGTATTTCAGCATTAATGACAAAATTTCATATTCTGTTTCCGTCAGGTAAATCTCCTCATCCCCTGAAAATACTTTATTTCCTGTAGTATTGATCTTCAGATCTCCTTTTTTTATCCACACATTTTGTCCATTTTCTTTCATGTTTCCACAAGTATAAACCTGTTTTCGACGCAACAATGCCTTTATCCTTGCCAGCAATTCTGCATAAGAAAATGGTTTCACCAGATAATCATCTGCCCCGGCTGTAAATCCGATAATTTTATCATTCTCACTGCTTTTTGCGGTCAAAAATAAAATCGGCACATAGGAAATCTTGCGTATTTGTTCACAGGTTTTGATGCCAGAAATCCCAGGCATCATAATGTCCAAAATAACAAGATCCGTATCCTCTGAAATCTGGTGCAGCCCATCCATTCCATTATCCGCTTCAATTACATGAAAACCCTCGTTTTCCAGCAATATCTTTACGCTTTCCCGGATATCTTCATCATCTTCAATAATCAAAATTGTTATTTCATCCATATTTTCTCCCATTTATCAAGCATTATTTAATTTATATAGTATTGTACCATATTTTTATAACATAATATCACTCTGTAAAAATGTTAAGATTTGTTAAGAAATATTAAGACTTATTTTAAAACATATATGCTATGATTAAGCTATCCGTTTAGGAAAACAAAAGAAAAGAGACCGTATAATGAAACAGAAAAAAAAGAAACGCAAAAGAAAAATTTTTCTACCATTATTTTTAATATTTTTCATCATCATCGGATTTTATTCCCATCAATCCTACGAAACAGCCATGCACGAACAACTCCCGGATTCTCTTATCGAGTTTGAGCAAAAATATCCGGAAGCAACCGATTTTGTAGAAAATTATCACAAATACAAAAACAAATCCTTTGACCTTGATGTGTCACACGAAGTAAGAAAAGACAACATTCCTCTATTCATCCAGTGGGATAAGCGATGGGGGTACAAAACATATGGCAGCAATTTCCTTGGTGTCAATGGTTGTGGTCCAACTTCACTTTCTATGGTTATCTGCGGATTAACTGGAAAAGCAACGTGGAATCCTTATAAAGTGGCACAATTTTCGCAAAAACAGGGTTATTATATCAGTGGACAGGGCACTTCGTGGGATCTGATGACTGCAGGTGCAAAAAAGCTGGGCCTTACATCCACAGAGGGAACCATAAATAACGATTATATCCGGCAAAATCTTACCTCATCCACCCCGATGATCTGCTCCATGCTGCCCGGAGATTTTACTTATAGTGGACATTTCATTGTTCTCACCGGCATCGATTCCGAAGGACGCGTTGTCGTCAATGATCCCAACAGCCCCAAAAACAGCGAAAAACACTGGGATATGGATCGACTTTTGCCACAAATCCGGCATATCTGGAAATTTGAGGTGGAAAAAGCTGCATAATTCTTTGTTCTATGCCTGTCTCGCCCGTTGTTTATTGTGTCAGGCACCAATTGTTTTCTGATTTTTGCTTCATAGAAAATATTTCCGAATTCAGGTACATCACTACCTCATTTTCCGGCATCAAGCAACTTCATAATGCTCTGTGCCCGTTTCTTAAATACTTCGTTTTCCGATCCCTGGGCTATACCCGCAATGCGCACCATCTCATCCTCATACGGCATACAAAATTTAACCGCATCTGTTAAAAGCCGGTCAGACTCTAATGTGCTGTCTAATGCATGATCAAAGTCATACAACGGTGCCATGCACACATACTCTCCGGTATCCGTATTTCTAATCCAGCCAAAATTACCTGCATGCCGGTCTCCATTTCCGATTATCGCATCTATAATAAGCATTTGCGCTCCGGCTTTTCCAAACAGATCTATAATCGTCTGCTCATCAAAATCATCCGGATCAATTCTTCCCGACTGATCTGCCTGCTCAAGCATCACCTTTGGGGAAGTTATATTAGAAATTGCGATTCCTCCGTCTGTCTCATCTGCTCTTTCTACAGAAATTCCGCATTCCCTGCAAAGCTTAATACATTGCAGTTCCACAGAAATATCCCCATATTTGTAGAGCTTTCCGTCCTGTTTCCATTCCTTTGACAGTGCACCACCCACGTAGAGTGTCGGTGCCGCCTGTCCCGTAAATTCTTCGTTTCCGTCCCAGAATGGTTTGTAATACGGACTGATCTCCTCAAAACATATCGAATCATCCTCAGCTTTTATCCAGTAACAGTCGCTGAAACTCAACGCTCTGGTCTCACGGTTAATGCGCATACGCGCTCCCTGTCCGAATGTGATGCCCTTTAATTTCCGTGCTATCGTGTTGGTACCTGAGGAATAGCGGTATTTCATCCATTTTGTGAAGGTGTGATTGTCTGCACCTTTTTGCTGCATCAGCCCCGGAAGAAGATTATAATTTAATGTTTTTTCTTTCTCTATGTCGTAAACAGATGTGTTTTTACACATTAGCATCATGGGATCACCCCTTTTATATAAATTCGATCGGTAATGCTACAAGATTTTCTCTTAAATATGTCTTTTTATCAATCAGACATAAAATAACTCCGAGACCTCTTTTTTTATCACTTACCTTATCCAATACCTGATTCGTTGCTCCCATACTTGCTTTGGGATTGCCGGACATTTTAATCTCGACCGGATATAAGACTCCATCCTCCTCTATCACAAGATCAATTTCGTTTTCACCGGAAGCATTTCTGTCTTTCCCTCTGTAATAAAAAATATTAAATCTGTAATCTTTGCCCTCGTTGGAATAGGATTTTAAAATTTCAGACACTACAAATGTCTCAAACATATTCCCTGCAACCGCTGAACATTTCAATGTATCGGCAGTAAGCCATCTGGTAAGATAACATGCCAGTCCGGTATCCCGGAAATAAAGTTTTGGTGTCTTTATTGCCCTTTTAAGTGCGCTCGCACTATACGGCTGGAGCAGATATACAATTCCGGTTCTTTCCAAAATAGATATCCAGTTCTTAATTGTCGGCTCACTTACCCCGACGTCTCCTGCTATGTTGGAATAATTGAGAAGTTCACCTGTTCTTGCAGCAACTGCCGTCAGAAATTTGGTAAATGTAATACCATCTGCCGCCACCAGTTCATTGATATCCCTCTCCAGATAAGCTGCAACGTAAGAAGAATAATATTCTTGCCAGTCCCTGTCTATATCATAAAGCTCGGGATAAGATCCTTTGTGGATAATTTCCCATATATTGTCATATTTTACAATCTCTTTTCCACGTTCTTTGATATATGCATCGGTTGGGATAAAATGCCGGTTAAATTTTACACCATAAATCTCCCGCATGGATAATCCGGTAAGCTCTGAGATTGACACTCTTCCTGCCAACGATTCACTCATGCCTTTCATAAGTTCAAGTTTCTGAGAACCGGAAAGAATAAACATCCCTCGCTCATCCGATTCATCGGCAATCTGCTTGATATCTTCCAGAATACTGCTTTCTTTTTGAACCTCATCGATAAAAAGCGGCTGTGGATTGTTTAAAAAAAACAATTTAGGTTCTTCCTTCGCCTGCATTCTTGTCAGTCTGTCATCAAAATTTGCCCGGTTAAAATCCTTGAATTCATGCTTTATAAGTGTTGATTTCCCGACCTGTCTGGCTCCTACCAGTAACATGCACTTGCTGGTAGACACTCTTTGTTTCAATATTGGCGTTATCGCTCTTTGTATATATGGCATAACAAACCTCCGGCTAATCTAAACTCTAATTTTATTATAGTCGTTAATATATACAAAATCAATAAAATTATACCGGCTAATCTAAAGTTGTATTTTAGATTAGCCGGTATTTTTCAAGACACACAAGCTGTACATCCGGAATCCCGTTAAACACGCACGGTACAATGCCAACTTCCTCATCATGAATGTGGTTGTATATCGTTTCAATCCGGGCAAGATCCATTTGTTTTGCACTTCGAATATTTATCATAAAATATACTCCATCTGCTGCTCCTTGGTTTTCAGCCCCATCTTTTCATAAAATTTCTCCGCCGAGGTATTTCCCGTCCAGACATTGAGCGTCACTTCATAGCAGCCTAAACGCTTTGCCTCCTCTTTTACATGCACAAACAACTTCTCTCCGATGTGCTGTCCTCTGGTACTTGCATCGACACACAGATCATCGATAAAAAGCGAGGTAAACGGCACCATATTGTTGGAAAATGGCTGCTCCTGCAACTGACAGAATGCATAGCCGAGACAGTTATCATTCTCATCTGCTGCAACATAAATCGGTTTGGTATCATCCTTTATCATCTGTGCAAGTTCTTCGTTTGTGTATTTTGTGGTTCCCGGGATAAAAATATCCGGCCGGATATCTGCATGGATCTGAAGCACCTGCTCTAACAGTTCGATCAGTCTTGGGATGTCGTTTTCGCTTGCTCTTCGAATAGTCATTTGATTATACTCCTTCTGCCTGTGTTTTTTTCTGTACACGTTCTAATTTTTGGTTTAAATGCTCCCGATGGTCATATTCTCAAGAAAGAAAAATTTTCACTTTTCACACCCTCATAAATTTTTTGCCTGTACCGGATCTGCTCCGGCTCATACCGGACAAATTCTGCCTCATGCAGTGTTGACCTGCACAACAAATTCGAAATCAGATATTCACTTAGTCCTTCATATCCGGTGTAATCTGCTTTATACCACACCCCTTTGTTTTCCCACTTAAGCTGATTTCCCTTGGAAGACTGACGGATCTGCAATTTCTTCGGGGGGGATTTTTAGGGACACAACATAATCCATATCATGATTGAGCATTTCAATCAATAACACAATCGGTCCCCTGATCTGTGCATTTTCTTTTTCCCATCGCTCAATGGTTGGCTTGGAACTTCCTACCAGCTGTGCAAATTCCTTTTGCGTCAAATGGAGTTTCTTTCTTATTTTTTTAATTTCATCCGAAGTTACGTACTCATTAACTGCAAAATTTTTTGCTCTCATATTCATATTCTCCATGCAATTACTCTTTTTATTTAATTTAACACCTTTTTTTATCTAAATAAAGAAATAACCATCAAAATAATTGTTTTTATAGATAAAATAAAATCATTTTAATGGCTATTATGATTTTTCCTTTTTATAATTTTATTGTCCTGTTAGGTGATATAATAATATGGTAAATTATTACAATACAGTTATAAAAAGGACAATAAAAATGTTTTTTGCATACGGAGAAAAAGAGATTACATACCTCAAACAGAAAGATAAACGCCTCGCAGAAATTATCGATAAAATCGGAATGATTGAACGGGAAGTTGACACTGATTTATTTTCAGCCGTGATTCATCATATCATCGGTCAGCAGATTTCAACAAAAGCACAGGCAACCATCTGGAAACGAATGAAGGATCAGTATGGTATCATTAACGCAGATACCATACTGAGTGCCGGAGTTTCCAATTTACAGTCACTGGGAATTTCCTTCAGAAAGGCAGGGTATATTACCGATTTTGTCCGAAAAGTAAAGGACGGAACTTTTGATATTGACGGAATCTGGAAAAAATCGGACGAAGAAGCCATAAAAGAATTATCTTCTTTACAGGGAATTGGTGTCTGGACCGCGGAAATGATTCTGTTGTTTTGTATGCAGCGTCCAAATGTATTGAGTTTTGGTGATCTGGCAATCCAGCGCGGCATGCGGATGGTTTATCACCACAGAAAAATTGACCGCAAACTGTTCGAAAAATACCGGCGGAGATTAAGTCCGTATTGCAGTGTGGCAAGCCTGTATTTCTGGGCTGTAGCCGGAGGTTCTATTCCTGGCATGAAGGATTTTGCACCAAAAAAGCAAAAGAAACCGTAGGTATAAAAATACAATCAAGGATGACTGCACCAAATAATATGTAAAGCCACGCAGTCAAAATATTTTACTGCGTGGCTTTTTGTGTGGAATTCTTATATAAAGAATCTTGATTTCTTAGGAAATGCATTCGATGGTGTTCTGTTCAATATTCTGAAATTATTTGTGTGAATCCCCCATGAATCATTACCTATTTCACTTTTATTTTTGTAACATCCGAACAGGTACCCACATACGTTTTCCCATTATAAGATTTATATGCACGGACTTTATACTGACTGGCAGTCCCCTTTTTCAATTTGGAATCCTTATAGGAAAATGTTTTGTTATTTTTAATAGTAGCAATTTTATCATACTTTTTCGTTTTACTGTTATAACGGTAAATCTGATATCCGGTTACATTGCTGGTTTTATCCCATTTTAATGTGACTGCACAAGATTTTGTCTGCAACCGAAGATTTTTTACCTTCAGCGGATTTGTGCACTCTTCATGTGCGTCAGAAGCTTCTCCCCAGACGGTTTCCCCTTCTGCTTTTTTATAAGATTTCACTTTAAATTTGTACGTTGTAGCTCCGCTCAATCCTGTAACTTTATAAGAAACTTCTGCTCCGCCTGCAATCGTTGCCACACTTTCGTATTTCTTTTCTGCTGTGTTATATTTATAAACCCGGTATCCGCTGGAACCTGATATTTTGCTCCATCCAAGTGTCACATATGTACTGCTGCGCTTTTGTGTTTTTACATCGGACACTTTTGCCGGCGGAACGGTGGCCGATACCACCGAAGAATAATTTCCATAATAATTTGTCCCACCGATGGTCCAAAAGCAGCGCACCCTGTACTGATAAGTCTTTCCGCTTGTCACATCTGTATCCGTAAAGCTTTTTCCACTCGTCTGCTTCATATAAACATATTTTTTCTGTTTTTCGTCATACCGGTACACGCGGTATCCGGTTACATCATCGGCAGCTTTGCCCCAGCTTAGTTTTACCGGGTCAAATGCATTCCCCACAGTTGCTTTCAATCCTCCGGTTTTTGCACTGGTGTCCTTGTACCAGAAATTTACGTCCAGATTTCCCGTATATCCACTCACTTTTGCAACGGATGAATACTGCCAGAATTCATAGTCATATGCTGTGTCTGCATAAGGTTCCCCTCTTTTTGCATTGCTCGTTGTCGTATTATTGTACCGCGCAATCCAGATGCCGCAATCCTCCAGGGAATCTGTATCAATATAGGATTTGATCCATGCATATGAAGCATAAACAACCGGCTGATATCCCGCATCGGAAATCGTATCTGCAAATGACTGGCAGACCGCTGTCTCTTTTGCTTTGGAGAGTTTTCCCCCTGTCAGGCGGTTGTGACTTCCTTTTTCCCTGTCTATAACAATCGGAAGGGTCACATCCCAGCCGTATTTATCTGCCAGATCCAGCACATATTCTGCTTCCTGTTTTGCCTCTTTTTCTGTCAGTGCCTGTGAAAATATGTACAGACCGACATTGATGTCGTTTTCAAGTGCCGCCTGAATATGGGAATTCGCAGCCGTATCTTCATAAATACTTCCATCGGAAGTGTCCCTTGACGCTACACGCACAAATGCAAAATCTATCCCTGCATCATGTATTTTTTCCCAGTTAAGTGCTGTTGTTTTTTTATTTTTTGCCTGCCACCAGGAGACATCTATTCCGTTCAAAAGCTGCGCATCTTCATAGTCCGATTTGTGATAATAGGTAACACTTGTATAATCCACTTTCGAAGTAAAAGAACCATCCAGAAAATCCTGCGTATACCCGGAAGCAGCCTTGGTTGCACCCAGAAGCTGCGGCATGGCATATGTGGACAACAATCCGTCATTCTGTGTACTCACGTTTGAAATCTGTGTATCATCCATCTCTTCTTTGATGCTTTGTCCCATCACACCATCCATCTGTGTTTTGGGTACCTCCGCCCTCAGCTGCTG
>UMEF01013375.1_pt1 | contig 10475 bp, 14 predicted proteins | sample 1964671 | NCBI WGS metagenome assembly UMEF01 (sample SAMEA4836012, study PRJEB28245) | human gut metagenome | biome: gut microbiome; material: fecal sample | place: Denmark | collected 2008 | reverse complement strand
CAAAGACAAAAGTCATACTTTTAGTTTGTTAAATCTAACAGTCCCATTTATCGTACCTTCAACTTGCCACTCACCTTTGCCCTTTAGCAGTCCCATTTATCGTACTGCCACCCAGGTTTTCCATTTAGCATTATACACTATGTAATAACCATTCCTAATTTTACAAAAAGTACAATCTGTATTATTGACTTTATACACATTGTAAACTATAATATAATCATAGGGAGCGAAAGGCACGATTGATGCTCCTAAGCCGTGGTCAGGCGCGTGAAGCGTTACGGATAGGTTTGCGTGACTGCTAGCTCAATTCCTTTCGCCACCCTTAACATGGTAGAACTCTTTAAGAGTAACGGAAAACTGGTCATTGGACGTTAATGGGGTTGTGCCCATTTCTACCACCACGGTTCAAACTATGAGCTTCATCCGGTGTAAAAGCCATAGAGCCGCGCTAACACGCCTGTTAGCTTGATGGTTATATAGGTTTGTCATTTCTCCTACTCCCACCATCCAAAAGGACAAATGGTCGAGTCCTCGGCTTAATATTAAATATGAAAGGAGTGTATTACAATGTCAATGTGGTGGGACTTAAAGAACACATTATCATATAATGCGCTCTTTAATTTTGTAGTTGGTTCTCGTGGTTGTGGTAAAACTTATGGCTTTAAGAAATGGGCTGCTGAAGATTTTATCAAGAACGGGAATCAATTTATTTATATTCGCCGCTATAAAACTGAAATGAATAAGAAGGCCAAAGAAAATTTCTGGGCAGCTGTTGCTCATGAATTCCCTGACCATGAGTTAAAGGGAACCCCAGAGGGAGCTTACTATATAGATGGTAAACTTGCCGGCCAAACTCGTTACATTTCAAGCGCTAAATCTGAAGAACTTCCACTTGTCAATAAAATCTGCTTTGATGAGTTTATCTCCATGGACGAAACCCATCATGGTTATCTTAAAGATGAAGTTACATTTTTCTGTGAACTCTATGAAACTATTGCTCGTATGCGCAGAGTGGTTGTATTCTTCTTTGGCAACGCTGTTACATGGGCAAACCCATATTTCACAGAATTCGATATTAAAAAGCCAATTAACAAAAAGCAAATTGCCACAACTAGAGATGGATTAGTCTTAATTCAAATTGCTAACAATGAAGAGTACATTGAAGCAAAAGAGAAAACTGACTTTGGCCGTTTGATGAAAGGTAGCAAGTTTGGCAAATATGCCGTTCACAATGAATTTTATCTTGATAGTGTAGTTGGTATCGCTAAGAAAACTCCTGAAGCTAAATATCAGTTTGGTTTTAAGATTCATGATGATTATTTAGGTTTATGGGTAGACTTCTCTTCTGGTAAATGTTATCTTTCTAGGAAATACAGTCCGGGTAGTGGCGTTATTTATGCGTTGACAAATGATGACCATGATTATAACACCATTTTGATTGCACGCACTCCGCGCCCTAACTGGTTATTATATATAATTAAACAATATCGGTTGGGGGGTCTGTACTGTGAAGATGAAATAATTAGACGATACCTGATGGACATTTTGAAGATTGTAGGTGTATAATGTTAGGAGTTGAGTTTATGCCCTTTGTTATTGTTATGGGTTTTATCGCATTTGACATTCTAACAGGGCTGATTAAAGCAAAGCACGATGGTTCTTATAATTCCAGTATCATGCGTGAGGGTGGTTATCACAAGTGCATGGAGATTCTTGCAGTGGTAGGCTCTTATGGTATCGAATATGCAATGCAGTATATTGAGCTTGGTATCCCAATTCCCCTTGTAGGTTCCGTGGTTACTTATATTTGCATTATGGAATTTATCAGCATTATGGAGAATATGTGTGCTGTAAATCCTGAACTTTCTGCTTTGTTTAAGCCTTATCTTGAAAAACTTAAAGGAGATGAAGAAAATGAGGAAAGCAAACGGTGATGTCCTTTTCTGTTGGCCTTTAGAGAAGCACATTATTACAGCTGGCTGGACTTATAATGACGGTTCTTCCCACCATGCTATTGACCTGCGAGCTGCTCCCTGCACACCTGTTTATGCAGCTGAGGATGGTGTAGTAAATCAGGTACAGAGCTGGGATGGTAGAACCAAATCTGGGATGCAGTCTTATGGCAACATGGTTAGAATTAGGCATAACAATTATAATGGTTCTAAGCTGGAAACACGCTATGCTCACCTTAAAGAGTGTTTCGTCAAAAACGGTCAACACGTTTATGAGGGTCAGCTTATTGGGTATTCTGGCGCAACTGGTAATTGCTATGGTGCACACCTTCACTTTGAAGTAATTTATCATGATTGTCGTGTTAATCCTCTGAACTGGTTGGATAGCAATTTTTGTTGTGCAACACAGACAGTAATTAAACATCTTGGTAGTTATACTTCGGTTCCCAGAGAATCTACTAAAGGTGATTTTATTAAGATTCATGCAACTGGCGTTGATATGCAAGCTATTATCGCTCTCTGTGAGAATCTTAAACTTACTTATGAACGGAGTAATAAATAATGAAAACACGTGATGAAATTTCTGCAATGCTTGGTGGTTTTGTAGATGCCAAACCTGATGAACAGGGAACTCTGATTGCTGGTGTGCTTGACGAATTTGATGTATGTCGTAATGAAGCAGAACAGTTTACCAGCGGTTGTCCGGATGGTGCATCTAACTGGCATGAAGCTTATGACAATCTTCGCAAAGATTATGTTAAAGCATTTCTGAATGATGACAATAAGCCTAATGAAGAATATCAGAAACCTAATGGTAATACAATTACAATTGATGAAGCTGCAAAGGCTTTTGTCAATAAAATGTTTGGTAGAAAGTAGGTGATAGATTATGAGTAGACCATTTAGCTATAATGACGAAAATTTTAATGTCATTGGCAATGTATTGTTTGTTTATTTTAAGTATAAAGACAGGGCTCCAGTTAAAACGAGATTGATTGAAATCCCTCCAGCAGTTTGTGACAGGTTAATGTTTTTTTTCGATTATGGGTTGTTCAGTTTATAATAATAAGAATTCTGCTGCCGCCGATGTTAGTTTGACCGTTGTTGACTACAATAATAAATGTTATTTAGCTAACAATTGGGAGCTTCCTGCTGCTAATGCTGATAGATATATTTTTGCCATCTTTCCTCTCAAAAACATTTAAGGAGTTGATTATTTATGGCATATTTCTTCCGCAACCAGAATATGAGCACCATCTCTAACATTCTGATTATCCACACCTCCCTTAGATAAAGGCGAAACTGCTGATACTACCGCCCTAGATAAAGGCGAAACTGCTGATACTACTGTTACTACTGCTGATACTACTGATACTGCTGATACTACTGATACTACTATTACTACTAATACTATTGCTGATACTACTGCATTTACAATTCCCCGTGAAGTAATGTCTCGTGTTATGAAAACTGATTATGGCAAATTTGTAGTTACCAATTCTATCCCATGCTTGCGTGTAGTTCTTGAAGATGGCACCATTTCTAGTGCTAAAGTAACTTCTGATGGTGTTGTAACTTTGTCTGCTCCCGCTACAGGCAAACTCATTATTGATGGCACTCTGGATATTGACTGCAACTATTAAGAAAGGTAGGTAATTAAATTATGGCTTCTGCTGCTGTTGGTATTATTAACGCTGTATTTGGTAGTGATGCTACTTTTGGTGGTGCTCCTAAGATTGAGAATACCACTGAATCCATTAAATCCGCATGGTCGTTTATCAATTCTTATGAACCGCGTCTGAACTATTTCTGTAATGCTCTGGTTGACCGTATTGGCCTGACCGTTATGCGTTACATTTCTTTCGAAGACCCTTGGCAGGTTTTTGATAAGGGTGTTCTGGGCACTGGTGCTACTGTTCAGGAAATTTATGTAATGATGCAGAAAGCAACCCCCTACTTCTCTGCTGACCGTGCTACTAATGATGAAGTTATGAAAGCTGAATTTGGTAGCGACCCTGCTGAGGTTTACACCGCTTACCATGCTGTGAACTCTCGTATTAAGTATAAGGTAACTGTCAACCGTGAAGCTCTGGAAACTGCTTTCATGAGTGAAGCTAATTTGTCTGCTTTTGTGCAGAACGTCATTGACCAGATTTATAAGCCTGCTGAGCTGGATGCTTTTATCATGAAGAAGTATCTGCTCTATCAGCTGGTAAAGAACAATAAGCTTAAGAAAGTAACTGTTTCTGCTGTTACTGATGAAGCTTCTGGCAAGACCTTGGTTAAGAAGTTCCGCCAGATTTATGGCAAGATGAAGTTCATTTCTAAGGAATATAACGCTGCTGGTATTCCTATGAATACTCCGGCTGAACGTCTGTACACCATTGTTCCTGTTGATATTTCTGCTTCTATTGATGTTGACGTTCTTGCAAGTGCATTTAACATGGATAAAGCAGATTTTATGGGCCATCGTCTTGAAGTTGATAGTTTTGCTCTTAATGAGTATGAAGTTGAACGCTTGGAACATCTGCTTACTGGTAATGACCCCTCTGGCACTGGTGCTGTAACTATTGCAACTGGTGCTGTAACTATTGCAACTGGTGGCGATAAAACCTATACTCACGTTACCCCTAACGATGCAGATATGACCGCTATTCAGGCGCTTATGGTTGACCGTGACTTCTTCCAGATTTACACTAAGCTGAACACCATGCGTGAAACTGACCTTGGCTCTACTCTGGATTGGAATTATTTCCATCATATCTGGCGTATCTATTCTGCGTCTCCGTTTGCAAACGCTGTGCAGTTTACTACTAAGGCTTGATAATTGACATTTTCTTAAGCATGTAGGCTTATCCTCCTAAAACGTGGGGCGCGCATACGACATCACGCGTTGCTTATATGGCAGTTTACAAACAATGTATCACTGACCAAAGCACAATCAGAGTTTCAGCAGGTTATCCACATTATTCTGATGGTTCAGTTCATGGTGGTATTGACACGGTGCACACAAATCATCAATCTTATGCACCAATGGCAGGTACGGTTGAAACAGCCCATACTTGGCAAGGTGGCACGACTGGTAACGATTCTTGGGGTAACTACATTGTAGTTAAAATGAGCGATAATAGCTATTGGCTTGCGGCTCATTTTGTTAGTCAGATTCATAGTGTTGGTGAAACAATTACTCGTGGTCAATATATTGGAGAGCAAGGGCAAACAGGTAATGCTAGTGGTATTCATACGCATTGGGAATACTGGATAGGTGGTTATGGCACAGCTTACAGAACTGACCCATCTGCTATTCTTGGTATTCCTAATGAAGTTGGTACATGGGATGTTGAATGGGATGCTACAAATCCACCAACACCACCCGAACCGCCTACACCACCCAGCCCAAGTCCTACTCCTACAACTAAACGTAAACTTCCAGTTTGGATGATGTGTAAACCACCCTACAGATTTTGAAAGGAGTGTAAAACGCAAATTGCCAAATATGCAACTTTATATCTGTAAGGGTATCCCTACAGATAAAACCTATAATCATGTGCTTAGGTTTCAGTCTGATTCTTCTCGTTTTGCTTATTTCACTTCTAAATCCGTTCTTCATCTTACCAATTATACTTATCAGCGGTTAGAGCATTATCTCTCTGTTGGTGTTAATGCTGAAACGATTGAACCATGTAATTATATTGTATTTCAGAACGCAGACTTTTCAGATAAATGGTATTATGCCTTTATTGACAAGGTAGAATATGTTGCTAACGAAACCAGTAGAATTTATTTTACTGTTGATGTTATGCAGACTTGGTTTAATCAAGTAACATTACAGCCTTGTTTTATTGAGCGTTCTCACACAAACACTGATGAAATTGGAGATAATATCATCAATGATGAACTAGATACAGGCCCATATATTGACGATATTCAGCAATATATAGACTTTGATAAGCGTATCTGCATTGTTACAACCTTTGATAAGCCTGAAAAAGATTCTCCCCCTGCATCTGGTTCTTTAAGGTTTGGAATTTATTCAGGGTGTAAAGAAAACTTCTTTACCACAGCTGAATCCGCTAATGATTTTATTGCTAAGGCTGTAGAAGCTGGGCAAGCTCCTGATGGTATTTTGGGAATATATATGGTTCCTCTTACCTTTGATACTGGTAAGTATGATAAGACTTTTGTAGTTCCTAATAATGTAGATGGTTATGTTCCTAAGAATAATAAACTTTTCACATATCCTTATTTTTATCTCCGTTATTATTCTACACAAGGCGATAACCACGTTTTTCGTTTTGAACTTGGAGATAGAAAGAAAAGCCTGCATATTGGATACAATGTAATGTCAAATGCCGGACAGACTACAGCAATGTTCGCAGCAGAGGATTATAAAGGCTCTACTGGTTTTAACCAAGAAGATGTTTTTGCAATTAGCAACTGGCCTACTTGTGCTTATAATACTGATATTTATAAGGTATATGTAGCACAGAACTCTAGTTCCATGGCCGTTGAAAATGCTGGTTTGGTAGCTGGTACAATGTTTGCTGGTATTAATCTGCTGACTGCCCCAGCAAAGGATGTTCAGGCTATGAGCGGTAAACATCCCTCTCTTTTTCCTGATAATACTTATGGAGCTATTGAAGGCTTAGCAAATCAAATGCTTAACATTGCTGGCACGCTTGCAAAACGTGATGACATGGACAGATTGCCGCCACAGAGTCACGGTTCTGTAAGTCCTTATTTCCGTTTTACTGATGCTGGTATTTTACCGACAAAGGATGCAAGTGCTCCATATGCTATGGCTAGCTATCATCATGTTACTAAAGAATTTGCAAAAGTTATTGATGACTACTGGACTATGTTTGGCTATCCCATTCACCAAGTTCAGGTTCCTAACATTGACTCTCGAAGAAATTGGAATTATGTTAAAACGCAAAACTGCTGTTGCTTAGGTGATGTTCCTGCGGATGTTTCTACAATGATTAATGATATCTTTAATCGTGGTGTTACATTCTGGCATAATCCCGGTCTTGTTGGAAATTATGAAGCAGACAATTCTATCTATAAACGTATTCCAGAAGTAGGTGAGTAAATGAGTAAACGTTCACAAAAACCACAGCCACCTTGGATTGATTCATATGACTTAACGGTTGCAACTTATGCTAACTGGTTTAATCGTCTGTATGATGTAGCACTTGCAAGATTCAAATGGGAAGGGCTTGAAGATTCTCCTTTCTTGGACGAACGATTTATTGAACAGTTTTTGTTCTGGCAACCCTTAATGGCTGGTTATCATGACCCTGTTATGGGCAACTTGATTCTTCCTGCTATGCCCAGTGATAACTTTGATATTATTGGTGACCCTAAATATCTTCGTGCTTATGGCTACAATTCTAATTATCAAAAAAGTGGCCTTAATAAACAAAACTGTGCTTATCTCTGGTGTAATATGCGCCGCTCCCCTGATGCTATTGTCATTAAACAGTTTGCACAACGTCTTACCAATATAGACAGAACGATTGACTTAAACCTTGCTGCACAGAAAACTCCACGAATTGCTTATGCAAATGAGAATACAAAACTTTCTGTACAGAACTTGGTATATCAGCAAGATAAATACGACCCTTGGCTCTACCTTAAAGGCAATCCCTCTACTGATGATATTAAGAACATGATTGGTGTTCTTGATTTAGGTGTTCAGTACATTGGCTTGCAGTTAGAGCAGCAGAAAAAAGAAACTCTTGCGGAAGCTCTTACCTATTTAGGCATTGAAAGCAACTATAATATGAAAGCAGAGCGGCAGTTTACTACTGAAGTTCAAATGACCTTAGGTCAGGTAGAAGCAGACCGCCTTTCTCCATTGTATTCTCGCCAGAAATTCTGTAAGGATTATAACAGGCTCTTTGGCACTAATATCTCTGTATCTATGCGTTCCCAGCTTGAATTAACCAAGATTATGGAAGGACGCGAAGATGAAGAGGATTTAAGCGATACTAATATTGAGGATGGTGATTAGGACAATGAGTAAATATACAACTCAATTACGCTTTATCTGTGAATCAAAAGCAGGTATTGTTGAACCTTACACCAATGTTTCTTATTCAGAAATTATTGAGCGTGCTCGTCCTAAAATCTTTAATTTTAGTTATCCTATCTGGAATGAAAACAAGCGTAAAGAGCTTGAAACCAATATTCTTAAGCATTTCTATACAAATGAAATTGGTTATGAAACCTTCGGTCTTTGGCAGCTGCGTCTGGATGACTGGATGAACAGCTATATGCCTTATTATAATCCTCTCTTTGAAGCACTTGATAAACAGTATGAAATGTTCTTAACTGATGACTTTTCAATTACCAGTGATGAAAATACTGAACATCATGATGTGAATACAGAGGATAGAACCAAGAATAGTAAGGTCAATATTGGCGGAACAAACAATTCCAATTATACTTCCAATTCTAACAGCAATGGAGAGAATACCAATACTCATACTGATACTCCTCAGGGTAGTCTTGATAACTTTCTTGCTGGTAAGTATATGTCTGATGCTGACCATAGTAAGGCAAATTCTGTCAATAATTTTAGCTCTAATGCCAGCTCTAACAGTAATAGCAATACAACACAGGATGATAAGAACAACACAAAAGAAAATCGTGATGGCAATGAGCACCGGATTCTTGACCATGTAGAAAAAGGTTATCGTGGTCGTTCTCTTGTATCTATTATGAACGATTATATGAAAGAAAACACGAATATCTATAATTGTTTATATAGAGATATGGAAGTTCTGTTTATGCGTTTATGGTAAAGAGGTGATTAGGTTTGAAGTACAATCCTTTGGATAAACTTTTCCGTTCTGTAATTCCTGTTGCCTATGATGATAGCATTAGTTACTATGAAATGGTATCTAAGGTTATTGAGGTAATGCAGCAGTACATTGAAACCAGTTCTATTAGTTATGCAGACCCTATTCAGTGGGATATTACCAAACAGTATCCTCGTAATACAGTTGTTGTCACTGTCAATGGTGATGGATATTTGAGCACTCAGCCTGTACCTATTGGCATTGATATTGACAATGAAGATTACTGGACTAAGATTGGTAACTTCTCAGAACTCTGGGGAAGTGTTAAGCTTGCTATCACTCCTATTGATGAAGAGCTGAAAACTACTGCAAGTGCTAATCGTAATATTAACGACCTTGTTTGGCTTAATAATGATTTGTATGTAATTCTTAAGCCTATGGAAGCAGGTACTCGTTACATTGAGGGAACCAACTGCGCTAAGACCACAATTGCTGAACGTTTGCACTATATTCTGTCATTAAAAGTTGCCAAGTATAATGAAGATGATACTTCTATTTCTTTTGGTTTCTTTAATCCTAATAATGGTACTGTAGTTACCAGTGGAGATATTCATATCTACGATGCTCCTATGGAAACTATCAAAATTGTTGATAAATAAGAGGTATAACTATGGCTGAGCAATTTGTTTCCAAGTTTAATATTGGTGGTCAAACAATTGATGTAAAAGATGCTAGTGCACGTACTACTGCAAATACTGCTAATACTAACGCTACTAATGCTCTGAATAAAGTAACAGAACTTGAAAAACTCTCTCGTGTTGAGGTTAGTTATATGCCAGATACCGAAACCATTAGTATTACAACTGGCACTCATGACGTTACTTAATAGGAGGTTTTATTATGGCTTATGTAGACAAACTTAAAATTGACAATAACAGTTATGATATTAAAGATACTGAGGGGCGCACTGAAACAGTTAAGAAGATTGACAAAGACACTGTTGGAAATCTTGACCAGACTGTTAGCGGAAACTATAACCAGACTGTCGGAAGTCTGTCGGTGTCTAGTACCGGTAATATCGGCCTTAGCCAAAACGGGTTCCTTGCATTTTACACAAGTAACAAGCAAATTAGTATCGGTACAACTCTCCGTAATATTCCTGTAGCTATTTCTGGTACACCGCAGTTCAGGTCGTTACTCCCTGTTAATATTGATGATAATTATGCATACGTCAGAATGCAGACAGGCTCTGCAAACGATGATACCAAGTTTCTGGTTAGCCGCACTGGTAAAATTCCTAGTTTTGTTGAGCCATCCCCTGTTAGCATTGAAAAATATCAGACGTTGAAAAAAGACGGTACTGATGATATTACTGCTACCATTAACACTCACACTAAGAATGAACCTCTGTTTATTCCTGCTGGTACTTATAAAGTAAGTGCTCCTTTGCAGCTTAAGCATAGCTTGTATGGTGCTGGTTCTTCTCGTGACCCTGCGCGTGGAACAAGTGATACTATCTTGCAGTATACTGATAATCCTACTGCTTTTGGTAGTCAGGGCGTTATTACTGTATCGGGTGATGACGTAACTGGTAATATTGTTATTGCTAATTTAGATATTACTTGTAATGGTATGATTGGCGGCATTGTATTTACTACCAATAAGTACACTGATAACAGCATTTACAATGTAAGTATCAATAAGGTTAAGTCCTATG
>UMEF01014444.1_pt1 | contig 10650 bp, 8 predicted proteins | sample 1964671 | NCBI WGS metagenome assembly UMEF01 (sample SAMEA4836012, study PRJEB28245) | human gut metagenome | biome: gut microbiome; material: fecal sample | place: Denmark | collected 2008 | reverse complement strand
GAATGTCCGTATAGATGTCAAATGCTCCTGGTTCCAAATAATCATCAATCTTATTGGCTCCGCCTTCTCCTCCCCAATACATGCCTTTGGGCAACTGCAATGCACTCCAATTTATACGCCGGTCATTGGTCCGGAAACTCATTTTCCCAAGTAACAATTTGGGTTTCAACACTTGATTGTAATTTTCCACCCAAAGGTTGAAAAGAGCATTTTTATTTTTGAGAATACGTTTACTATTGGTCAGTAGGATAAAGTTTCTTTCCACCAAGATATTGAATACATTTTTAATGGCACCCAAAGAAACACCCGTGGCAATCTGTATTTCCCTGTAAGGTTTGCTTACATTGACAATATCCTGCAATAAGTAGAAGATTACTTTCAATCCTGCTTCCCGGAATGCCGGATAGGGCTTTTCCGTCATGAAGGTGTTTTTTTCACCTTTGTTGGTCAGGTGGAATATAAGTTTATTTCCTCTTTCATATCTGATATAGCAATTACCGGCACAATCAAGTGTATTGATGCCATTGCTTGCCAAATCGTCAATAACGGTTGGCGTAATGTATTTGGCTATCAGCAATACCGGCCGCTTCTCCGTTGCAGCCAATACCTTTAATCGGCTTGTAATATTCCCGATGGTCGCAGTTGTCACTGTATTTTTGACTTCACAAAGAAAATCCACATTCATAATTTGGACGGTTGCATCAAAATTCTTGTACGGATTGTCCTCCCTTTGAATGACTACGGTTTCAGGTAAAGCCAATTTGTTTCGCAATGCCTCCAATGCCAAGTTTAATATTTCACGTTCTGCCAATACCATAATCTGTTCATTTTATTGTCATGTTCATTTATAATGAACACTGCAAAGGTAGTGAACAAATTCCAAATGGCCAACTATTTTGTTCATTTATTATCTATGTTCATTAAAAATGAACAGATGTGTTGGAATGAACAAGAACTGCTCTTCTGTAGTATCGCTTTGTAAAAGTAATCAAAAAGCGACTGCTTATGATGCTTTTATACACTGCGATAGGCCTGTTTCCATATTCCTCTATAAAAATCCATCTTAAGCCACGCTTCCCTTGCCTAGTCCCTTCAAGAAGATAACTCGGAGGACGATACCTTCCACGTTCAAGCCTGCGGTTTTCGCGCAAAAAATTCCCTTTGGTAATTTTTCACCCGAAAAAACGCTCCGGTATCGCCGTCCGAGTTGTGTAAACGGTCGGGACTTAGCAAGTGAAGCGACCTACGACGCATAGGACAAAACAAAAAAACAGTTGTCGGCGGTATTTTGCCGATACATGATGTCCCAATGGATACTGCCATCCTATAGCTTCCACACTTTCCTTGCTGCCGGTCTTGTAAAGTACCCCAAGGAGGCGGGGACTAAAGACAGTTCGCTCCCAACTCTGCATAATACAACTTTTTCTTTGTCGGTTTCGTGCCGTTCCTACTGCTTTCTACCGTTTCCTTTTCCGGTTCTGCCGTTTTTTCTTGCGTGGGGTTTTCCGTTTGTGTGCCTATGTCCTCTTTTGCTCCTCGGATTCGGTGCTTTCCCTTGCTTTTGCCTTTGCATTTTCCATTTTTCCGTCCTGCGTCTTTTCTCCTGCGGTGAAACACGATGACAAGCGATGAAATGAATAGTCTAACGCATTGTAAATTAATTATTTATCAAAATACATCCTATATATTTGCACTGACAATTCATAGTTATCAACTCTAAAAAACAAAGTCATGGCAAAGAAAAATGGAAGGGACGATCCCCCTAAACCGCAAATCTCCGAGAACGAACAGATGAGCGACATCGTGTTTATCCTCGACAAAATGGAACTGATTTTACAAGCCGTGTCCGAAATCTCAAAGGACGGCAGGTACAAGACGGTTCCGGCAGACAAGGAACACCAAAATTCCTTTCTGAAAATCGACCGTTACGCCAACATGTTCGAGAATTTCCTGAAGAACTTCTGGAGCCAGCTCAAAGACCCGACACGGTTCGGCATCCTCTCCGTCAAGGAGGGCACGTTGGACAACCCGGAAGTAAGGCAGGCGGTCGAGGACATCGCGGCAGGAAAGCAGACCAAAGCCGTGGAGGAATTTCTCAAGAAATACGAGATTGTCCCCCGCGACAAGGAAAACCAAAGTATAAACCATCAAAATCAAGAAGAAATGGCAAAGAAAAATGAGACCCCGCAGCAGGCAGCCCAGGATGGCGGCCAGCAGCAACCCAAGTACCGTTACAACGAGTCCATGATCAACTGGGAGGAACTGAAGAAATTCGGACTGTCCCGCGAGTATCTCCAGGAGCGCGGACTCCTTGACCAGATGCTCAAGGGCTACAAGACCAACCAGGTCGTGCCCATCAGCATGAACTTCGGATCCGCCGTATTGCGCACCGACGCACGCCTGTCGTTCCAGCAGTCTGTCGGCGGACCGATTGTCCTCGGCATCCACGGAATCCGGCAGAAACCCGAACTTGACCGTCCGTATTTCGGGCACATCTTCTCCGAGGAGGATAAGAAGAACCTGCTTGAAACGGGCAACATGGGACGTGTCGTAGAACTGAAAGGGCGCAACGGCGAATACATCCCCTCTTTCGTCAGCATCGACAAGCTCACCAACGAGGTGGTCGCCATGCGTGCGGAAAACGCCTTCATCCCGAAGGAAATCAAGGGAGTGCAGCTTACAGAGCAGGAACAGAACGACCTGCGTGAAGGCAAGAAGGTGTTCATCGAGGGGATGATCTCTAACAACGGCAAGGAGTTCGACGCTCACATACAGATCAATGCCGAACGCAGGGGCATCGAATACATCTTCGAGAACGACAAGCTCTTCAACCGCCAGTCTTTGGGCGGCGTGGAACTTACCCAGAAGCAGATTGAAGACCTGAATGCCGGCAAGGCCATCTTCGTGGAGGGCATGCAGCGCAAGGACGGGGAGGTATTCTCCTCGTATGTCAAGCTGGACGAGGCCACGGGCAGACCCGCCTATACCCGTTACAACCCCGACTCCCCGGAGGGCGCACGCGAAATCTATATCCCGAACGAAATCAACGGTGTGAAAATCACTGCCGAGGAGCAGCAGCAACTGCGGGAGGGAAAACCCATCTTCCTCAATGACATGGTGAACCGCAAGGGCGAAGAGTTCTCCTCGTTCATCAAGGCGGACCTGGAAACAGGACGGCTGAGCTATTCACGAACCCCTGACGGTTTCGAGCAGCGCGAACAGTTTAAGATACCCGACAAGGTATGGGACGTTCAGCTGAGCCGGAAACAGCGTGCCGACCTACAGAGCGGCAAGGCGGTGCTGGTCGAGGGCATCAAGGGCTACGACGGCAAGACCATCTCACAGTATGTCAAGGCGAACTTCAACCAGGGCAGGCTGGACTTCTACAACGAGAATCCGGACCGCAAGCGTGACGCCTCGCAGCGCAACGTGGTGGCAAACGCACAGAAGCAGGGCCAGGAACAAAGCAGCCGGAAATCCAAAGGCGCAAGTATCGCATGATGCGTGAATCAAACGAATGTGGAATCCTAAAAAATCGGAAATATGGAAATGAACAATGGAAACAACATGCCTTTCAAGGCGGAAGATGTGAACTGGGACGAGCTGGCAGGCATCGGCATATTGAAGGACGAACTGGAAATGTCAGGAGAACTTGACACGTTGCTCCGGGGAGAAAAAACAAAAGTGATACCGCTCAGCCTCGTGCTCCTCGGCGTGGACGTGGTGATGGATGCCACCCTGCAACTGGTACGTAAGGACGGCGGACCGCTGATCGAGATCCTCGGTGTCAAGCCATCGGATAACGGCACGTTACCGGTCAATCCGACAAGTTAAAATTAAAAAATGTCAAACCGCCGTTTCCTGTTTTCCGGTTCCGGTCACGGGGAACGGCTTAAATTTTATCCTAACATGAAAGCAATCATAGCAGAAAAACAGAGTGTGGGTATGGACATAGCCCGCGTGGTCGGCGCAACGGAAAAAAAGGACGGCTACTGTACAGGCAACGGGTACATGGTCACATGGGCGTCTGGACACCTCGTGTCGCTGGCACAGCCCGACACATACGGCTACACAAAGGCTGTTGCCGAAGACCTCCCGATGATACCGAACCCGTTCCGGCTGGTATCCAGACAAATCAGGACGGACAGGGGGATGGTGACGGACATTGCCGCCTCCCGGCAGTTGAAGGTCATCGATGAGGTGTTCTCCAAGTGCGACGACATCATCGTGGCAACGGATGCAGGCCGTGAAGGGGAACTTATCTTCCGGTGGATATATGCCTATCTGGGTTATACCAAGCCGTTCCGACGGCTGTGGATCTCCTCGCTCACGGACGAGGCCATCCGCGAAGGCATGGCAAACCTCAAGGACGGAAGCGGTTATGACAGCCTCTATGCCGCAGCGGACAGCAGGGCAAAGGCGGACTGGTTGGTGGGCATGAATGCCAGCCGCGCGTTGGCGATAGCCTCCGGTTCGGCGAACAACTCCATCGGGAGGGTACAGACCCCTACACTCGCCATGATATGCGCACGCTTCAAGGAGAACCGCAACTTCGTTTCCACTCCCTATTGGCAGCTGCACATCACGCTGAAGCAGGGAGAGGCGCACAGGCAGTTCATCCACCCGGAGGAGTTCAAGGAGAAGGGAACGGCAGAGGCGGCATACCGGAAAATATCTTCCGAATCCGTTGCTACAGTCACCAAGGCGGAGCGCAAGAGGACATTCCAACAGCCTCCGCTTCTCTACGACCTGACCGCACTCCAGAAGGACTGCAACATCCACTACGACCTGACGGCGGACAAGACACTTTCCATCGCCCAGTCGTTGTACGAGAAGAAACTGATCTCCTATCCGAGGACGGGAAGCCGGCACATACCCGAAGATGTCATGGCGCATATTCCTGTCCTGTTGGAGAAAATCGTGGCTATGCCCGAGTTCAGGGAATACGGGCACACTTTTGACTTTTCCGGCCTGAATACCGGAAGCGTGGACAACGCGAAAGTGACCGACCATCATGCCCTGATTATCACGGGCATTGCGCCACAAGAACTGTCCGAGGCGGAATCTGCCGTCTATACCCTGATAGCCGGCAGGATGCTGGAATCCTTTTCCCCGCCCTGCGAGAAAGAGTCTCTGGCCATGGAATGCACCTGCGAGGGGATGGATTTCCGTTCCCGATCTTCCGTCATTGTCAATCCCGGCTGGCGCGGCGTGTTCCGCAGGAAAGAGGACCGGGAGAAGGACGAGCCGGAGGGCAACGGGGGAAGCGCGGTGTTTGCAGGTGGCGAGAGCGTTCCCGTTACGGGGCATGGGCTGGCGCAGAAAAAGACCCTGCCCAAACCGCTTTACACGGAAGCCACTCTGTTGGAGGCTATGGAGTCCTGTGGCAGGCACATCACGGACAACGAGGCGAAGGAGGCCATGAAAGACGTGGGTATCGGCACGCCGGCCACTCGTGCCGCCATCATCACCACGCTGGTCAGCTGCGATTATATCGCACGTTCCGGCAAGAGCATCGTACCGACCGAAAAGGGAATGTATCTCTACGAGGCAGTGAAGGAGATGCTTGTGGCGGACGTGGAACTGACCGGCAGCTGGGAGAAAGCTCTGGCACAAATAGAAGGACAAACCCTCGATGCGGAAACTTTCATGTGCTCCATCAGGGACTACACCAGCAAGGCGACCGATGAAATCCTGAAGCTCAAATTCAATACGATGCCCGGCAAGGTCTTCACCTGCCCCAAATGCAAGGCAGGGAAAATCATCATCCGTCACAAAGTGGCCAAGTGCGACCATGACGGGTGCGGGCTGCTGGTGTTCCGGCGCATTCTGAACAAGGAACTGACCGACACACATCTGGAGCAGCTTTTCTCGTCCGGCAGTACCAGGGTAATCAAGGGCTTCAAGGGGAAGAAAGGCGTCCCGTTCGATGCGGCCATCGCTTTTGACACGGAATATAACCCGGTATTCTCGTTTCCGAGAAACAAGGGGCACAAGAAAGGATAGCACCGTCATTCCAATTCACGGGCAAAGGTAGCGCACCGCCCTGTTCCGCCTGCAAGGTCAGGCCCTCCGGGTTTCGGGAAAAATCATCCTCGCACAGCTCCGGTATTTTCCCCCGAAAACCTTGCCTGCGAAGACGGTACGCTCCACGGCCCTTGAAATTGGAAATGACATGTTTCACCTATATAATAATGCAAGGTCATGAAAACAAAAGAATGTATCGGCAGAGCAAGGACAAACAGGTGGATTAAGATTGCGGCACTGGCCATTGCAGCCTTCATCGTGTTCAGCTATCTCCATTCAAGAGGCATATCGCCGGTATGGACGGCGGTCGCCATCGTCTGTTTCAGCGGCTTCTTCAAGCTTCTCTATAAGATTGCGTGCCTTCTGGTAGCGGCAGCGATATTGTTCTGCATTCTCAGTTATCTGGTCTTCTGACAACACCGGGATATGGAACGGATATACCTTACAAATTCCTGTAAACGCTTACAGAGCGGAGCTGTCCTGAGGGGCGGCTCTTTTTGTATCCGCAAACCAATGGAGATGACAACGGCAGGAATATGTACCGAACAGAAGGACAGGAAAATACAGCCATTGGCAGACCGGAGAACTACCGGGCAAAGTTGGCAAACGCTTCTTTTCGGACGGCAAGGTCGGGCCTTTCAGGTTTCGGGAAAAATCATCCTCGCTTCGCTCCGGTATTTTTCCCGAAAACCTTGCCTTACCGGAAGCATTTGCCGTAAGGCCCTTGTAGTTCAACGGGCTGCCAAAGCCCGGGTATTCACAAATAAAATAATAAAGTCATGAATCAAGCAATCATCTCAAGACCGCCGATGGCGCCGTTGCAGATACACATGCCGGTGCCCGCAACAAGAAAGAAAAGGACAGTGGAGCCTGAACCGACAATCAAACTGCCGCCTCGCGGAACGACCGGGCCGCTACATATCTCCACTTTGTTGAACCCCATTCTGGAAATATGCCGCCATCCCGACCGAAACAGGCTGCTGGCAGAATTCTTCAAGGACGCATGAAATCAATGTCTAATCATTAAATAATTCAAGTTATGTTTTTTACACAGATCAACCAGATGATGAACCAAAGCGTGGATATCACGATGGTCATCCGCAAGTCAGCAACAGGCATGACGGTATCCGTATTGCCGAAGTCGAACGGTCTCAAGGACGAGGCGCAGAACCGCATCGTGCCGCTCACGCTCTCGGGGCTGCCCGAAGAACTCGATGCCGGATTCATCGGCGCGATTTCCAAACCCATCCAAAAAGTTTCCGGACTCCTGACCAACATGGCGGAGTTCGAGAAGCAGGCGGACAAGGCTGCCGCCGACAGCAAGGCGGCGAAGGATCAGAAAGCCAAGGAGACGAAGGAGGAGAAAGAGAAGCGCGAGAAGTACGAGAAGCACATGAAGAAGGCGGAAGAACTGATTGCAGCCAAGAAGCACAAGGATGCCATCGCCACACTCGGTCAGGCAAAACTGTATGCTACCGAGCAAAACAAGAAGACGGTGGAAGATAAGATCGAGGAACAGAAGAAGGCGATGAGCCAGGGCAGCCTGTTCGACTTGATGGACGAAGCCGCGCCACAGCAGCCCATGGCACAGCCGCAAGCCGGACAGATGCCACCGCAGCCGCAACCTCGCCGGTATATGCCACAGCCGGCGCAGCAATATCATGGACAGCAACCGATACCGGGGCGGCAACCGGTATACAGCCAGCCTGCACAGCCACAAATGCCACCGCAGCAGCCATACCCGTATCCGCAACAGGGAGCTTATCCGCAAGCGGCACAGGACGCACAGCATCCGCATTACGGCAATCAGGTAATCCCGCCTTACCCTGAATTGCAGGATATGCAGGCAAACGCCCCATATCCGCCGCAGAATGAACCCGCCTACCGTCCGGAGGATTACGAGGAATATCCCGATTTCCCCCAATCCATGTTAGAATCCCATGTTTCACACTATCAGACAGTTTAAGATTATGGCACTCGAAATCAAAGGAATGACACGCTCGTTCACATTCAAGAAAGGCAATGAAATGCTTGTACTTGCAGACCCTATGCCGGACGAAACGCCGGAAGCGGTCATGAACTATTACTCGAACATGTACCCGGAACTGACAACGGCGACGGTACACGGACCGGTCATTGAGAACGACACGGCAGTGTACGAGTTCAAGACCACCATCGGAACGAAAGGATAATGGATATATGAAGAAAAACAGTAAAGATAAAAAATCATGTGTACCATTGGACGAACACCGGCTGGAACAGCTGGCAAGGCTCATCATCGGACAGACCCGGCGGAATGTACGGTACGGGGCGGACAGGAAAGAACGGATTGCGGCTCCAAGCGGGGCCGTAATTCTTTTCTAAGCACAGCCTTCATACCGTTGGCACAGAATAATCTTACCGTGGATTGTTACGACAGCGGCGAATGCAACAGTATAAACGTAATCACGCGGGATAACTACGAATTCCTGCGTGATTCGTATTTCAGGTATTCCTTGCTGTTGCAGAAGGAAGGCGTACACACGCCCGGAAACAGTGTCGGGGAAGGCATCGCCAATCTGTACGATGAAATGAACACGCTTGTCGGTGACGAACTGCATGTCAATATCGAGCAGGAAGGCGGCAGGCTTTTCTTCCGGCTGTGGAAATACCACAAGCGGGGAAGTTTCACGCTGTATTACTTTCCGGTGAAGTTTCTGGAATCGCTCAACCCTGTCTTGAGGAGGATTGCCATTACCTTTATCCATAAACTGATGAAAGCAAACGGCATTGATACATTCGTGGATTACGAAGAATCGGACTTTTTGTTTGAAATGCTTTCGGAGGATGACGGCAGCGACCCGGAGGAGTGGAAAGAACGCATGAAACTGCTGGACTCCTATCAGGATGGGAAAATCGGCAGGCTGCTCAAACGGGTGGAATCGAAATCCTACTACAAGAACCTGCCGAAAGCACTGGATACATACGAACCCCAAAACGGGTTTGAACAGCCTTTGGTCGATGCGATGAAACGGGGTCTCCCGTTTCTGACGCCTGCACGGGGCATCATGCAATACGCTTATGACGCCTATTACTCGGAGAATCCGGACTTCCACCCGATGTACCTGCAACAGCAGATAAGGGTCGTGTATGATATCAACGACATCGTATCCGACTATCTCCTTGACTATTATAATTCTTACAGCAGGGAGACCTACGACATCACTCCGGCGACCGTCCGCGACCTGTCGCCCGATACCGAAGAACTGTTCAGCATGGACGATTACCCGGAACGGTTCTTTCGGTGGGCGGACGAATTCATATCTTTAATCAGTTGAATTATGTTGGAAACGAATGAACTTACCCAAAAATTGAGGACGCTGCTCCATCCGAGGGCGGCGTTGATTGCCTATTCAGGCGAGAAAGACAACTCTTATGCCTCTGACAACAGTTATTTTGTTGAGATAAGGGATATAGACGATAACGGAATGATGGGAGAAGGCCGGCCCGTCACGGTGGATTTCATGAACGAACTGGTGCGCGGTTATTCCGAAAGCCACAGCACCACGCCATACGGAAGGATTCCGCCCAATATGCTGTGGTGCGACCCGCGCAAGGGCAGTGAGAGGTATATCTGGTACAACTCCCCACAGAAACGGATGATGTTTTTCAAGGAATCCCTTCAAGTAGAGAATGCAAAATACAACCTGCCGGGAGTCATTTACGTGGCAGGTGGCAGTTCGTTGAGTATATATGCTTACAAGGACAAGAAACTGACGGAAAAGACGGAGCTTTATGCCGCACCGTTCTTCAACGTGACAGGGGCAAATGTCTGTCTGGGTTCCGCTAAAATAGACAAGCCGAGAGATTTGACCTACAAAAACCTGTTGGAGTATTGGGAGAAGAAGTTCTGGCTGACGGAGTTTTCACACCTGGGCGGAGGGGGCAACCCGACCAGATCAAACCTGATATTGGTGACAAAGGCCGCAAAGGACAAGCCTTTCAACCTCGACGAACTGAAACCTTTGAATAACTTGAAATTGAAAGATATATTGAAATGAAAAGAGTACACTACATAGATAACTATCTGCTGAACCCGCAGCACCCGGTCACGGTGAACCTGATCGGCGCGGGAGGAACCGGCTCGCAGGTATTGACCTGTCTGGCACGGCTGGACGTGACATTGCGGGCACTCGGACATCCGGGATTGTTCGTGACACTTTATGACCCGGACATAGTGACGGATGCCAACATCGGTCGCCAGCTTTTCGGCTGTTCCGACCTTGGACTGAACAAGGCGCAATGCCTGATTACCCGAGTGAACAATTTCTTCGGCAATGACTGGAAAGCGGTACCGGATATTTTCCCGACCGTGCTGAAAGATGCCAGACGGGATGACATGGCGAATATCACCGTCACCTGTACCGACAACATCAAGTCACGGCTTGACTTATGGAACGTATTGAAAGCCGTGCCCACCTCGAATTACCGTGATTACGAAACACCGCTTTACTGGATGGATTTCGGGAACACACAAAGTACGGGTCAGGTTGTGTTGGGAACCATACCCAAGAAAATAAAACAGCCCGCTTCCGAGTTGTACAAGACTGTCGATTCGTTGAAGGTCATTACCCGGTTCGTGAA
>UMEF01025630.1_pt1 | contig 10720 bp, 6 predicted proteins | sample 1964671 | NCBI WGS metagenome assembly UMEF01 (sample SAMEA4836012, study PRJEB28245) | human gut metagenome | biome: gut microbiome; material: fecal sample | place: Denmark | collected 2008 | reverse complement strand
AAAAGGGGAGTATCCCGCCTCTCCATAACCGTATCTATGGTCAGAGAGTCTTTCCACAAAGTATCCTGACGTGTACGCTCCTCCATGGAAGGAATAACGAGAGAGTCATTGAAAGCTATGATCTCCGTAGGTTGGGAGAACTTAAAATTCTGGTCGGCATCCATGAGGGCATACATGCGGTACTTGCCCGGAGCCACCCCGCGTATGGAGAACCGTCCCCGGCTGTCCGTACGTCCTACGCGGTCGAAAGGCTGTGTGGTAAAGGCCGAATCGGCCAAATTGGCATGCAAGCCAACCAACAATCCTTTCACCGGTTCCAAGTTCGATGCATCGAGCAGCGTGCCGGCAATGGCCATTGAGTCAAGCTCCGCTCCGGTGGAAAACGTGTAAGTAAAGCTTTCCATAGGATTGCCTTCATTGTTATCTTGAATAGCATCGGAGAAATCTATGGTATACGTGGTGTTGGCTTTCAGCGTATCTTGCAAATTAACCACCACTCTCTTGCCATTTGCCTTTATCTCCGGTTGTTGCACCTGAGGCGGTGAGATAACAACCTTCTCATTCGCTTTCTCCAACTTGATAAATTCATCGAATTCGATTGATATTTTTTTCTTCTTGTTATGGAGAGTGCCCGGCAATGGAGAACTCGTGACGAAACGCGGCGATTCCTCGTCTATCGAGCCACCCTCCAGACGCCCCACACTGGCACAAGAATACAAGACAGCCATTCCTGCGACTGCCCCCAACAACCTACGTATAAACGGTCTCTTTTTATTATGACGCTTACAATCTAACATGATGCAAAAATAAAGGTTATCCGGCAATTAGCAGTATGCTTTACAGTATTTTAATCAAAAAACAAAGATTTCTCCCGACTATATATAAAACATAGTTAAAAAACAAGGATGTTCACACCTTATATACCGAGAAAAGAATAATTTTGCGACCGAAAACTAAATAGATACATTCAGTTTTCACGTCTACCTTTTTTCTTCTATGATTGACACACAAAAGCTTCCGATTAACTAGAATAAAATTATACAGAGAATTATAAAAAGTATGAAGAGTAGATTAGTATTATTGGCATGTTGCTTGGCACTGCTCAGCAGTTGTGGACAAGGTGACAAAAGTACGGGTAAAGCACCCGAATTCGCAGTGATTACGGTAGAGACCACCACTGCCAACCTGACAAACAGTTATCCGGCTACTATCAAAGGTAAACAAGATGTGGAAATCCGCCCTATGGTGAGTGGTTTTATCACTAAACTACACGTAGACGAAGGTTCTGTTGTGCGTAAAGGACAAGTTTTGTTCAGTATCGATCCTGTGCAGTACCAGGCTGCCGTAAATTCAGCCAAAGCAGCGGTTGAAACAGCAAAGGCCGCCGTAAATACGCAAGAGCTTACAGTCAGCAACAAGCGTACGCTGAATCAAAAGAACATCATCAGTGACTATGACCTGCAAATGGCCGAAAACCAATTGGCGCAGACCAAAGCGCAATTGGCACAGGCGGAAGCACAACTGGTCAATGCCAAGAACAACTTGTCGTACACCAGCGTAACAAGTCCCAGCGACGGTATTGTAGGCACTATCCCCTATCGTGTGGGTAGCTTGGTAAGCCCCTCTATGGGCACTCCGCTGACTACGGTTGCCGATATATCCGAGATGTTCGCTTATTTCTCCATGACCGAAAGACAGCTCCTTTCACTGATACGTGAAGGCGGCAGCATCAAGGAAATCCTTGCAAAGATGCCTCAGGTGCAACTGCAACTGATTGACGGAACCATGTATGCCGACAGCGGACGTGTAGAAACCATCAGCGGCGTCATCGACCAGACAACAGGCGCTGTGAACATGCGCGCGCTCTTCCCCAACAAGCACAACATCCTGCGTAGCGGCGGTACAGGAAACGTAGTATTCCCCAACCCGATGGAAAACGTGATTATGATTCCGCAATCGGCCACTACGGAGATACAGGATAAGAAGTTTGTGTTCGTTGCCCAACCGGACAACACGCTGAAAAACACCGAAATCCAGGTATTCAGCCTGAACGACGGTAAATATTTCTATGTTACCGACGGCTTGAAATCCGGCGACAAGATTGTGATAGAAGGTGTGCAGAACCTGAAAGACGGACAAGTCATCACTCCTATCACTCCCGAAGAGAAAGAGGCCGAATATCAGAAAGCCATTAAAGACCAGAAGGAAGGTAATATCCAAACTGCGTTTAACTAACGTTTAACGATTAGTGATAAACAGCCTGCGGTATACCAACGAAAACTGCCAATCGCCAGTCGTTAACTCCTAATCAGTAAAAAGAACATGAAATTAGATAGATTTATTAATCGTCCGGTACTGTCAACGGTAATCTCCATCCTGATAGTGATCTTGGGACTTATTGGTCTGGCCACACTGCCTATCACCCAATATCCGGACATTGCACCTCCGACAGTGTCGGTACGTGCCACCTACCAGGGCGCCAATGCCCAAACGGTGCTGAATTCTGTCATCGCACCGCTGGAAGACCAAATCAACGGTGTGGAGAACATGATGTACATGACCTCCAATGCAGCCAATAACGGTTCTGCCGAAATCTCCATTTACTTCAAACAAGGCACCGACCCAGATATGGCAGCCGTCAACGTGCAGAATCGCGTGTCCATGGCTCAAGGTTTGCTGCCCGCCGAAGTAACCCAAGTGGGCGTTACCACACAGAAACGGCAGACTTCCATGCTGATGGTATTCTCCATCTATGATGAGAAAGACCAATATGACATTGAATTCCTTGAGAACTATGCCAACATCAACCTCATTCCGGAAATCAAACGTGTGAACGGAGTGGGTGACGCCACCGTCCTCGGTCAGGATTACTCCATGCGCATCTGGCTGAAACCGGACGTAATGGCACAGTATAAACTGATACCCAGCGACGTAGCCGGCGCACTGGCCGAACAAAACATTGAAGCAGCCCCCGGCCAGTTTGGTGAACGCGGTAACCAAAGTTTCCAATACACCATCCGCTACAAAGGCCGTCTCCAACAACCGGAGGAGTTTGAGAACATCGTTATCAAGGCTCTTGAAAACGGCGAAGTGCTTCGCATGAAAGACATTGCCGACATAGAGCTCGGACGTTTGTCCTATAACTTCAACAATACGGTAAACGGCCACAAGGCTGTGTCCTGCATCGTATACCAGATGGCCGGAACCAATGCAACGCAAACAATCAGCGACTTGGAACAAGTGCTCAGCAAAGCATCCGAAACGCTGCCTTCCGGTTTGAAGATAAATATTGCACAAAGTGCCAATGACTTCCTGTTCGCTTCTATCCACGAGGTTGTCAAGACCTTGATCGAAGCATTTATTCTCGTGTTCATCGTGGTGTATATCTTCCTGCAGGATATGCGTTCTACGTTGATTCCCGCTATTGCCATTCCGGTGGCCCTGATTGCCACCTTCTTCGTACTGAAGCTGATCGGGTTCAGTATCAACCTGCTGACCCTCTCGGCCATGGTGCTTGCCATCGCGATTGTGGTGGACGACGCCATAGTCGTCGTCGAGGGTGTTCACGCCAAGCTCGACCAGGGATATAAATCGGCAAGAACCGCTTCTATCGACGCCATGAGTGAACTGGGCGGCGCCATCGTCTCCATTACACTGGTAATGATGTCTGTGTTCGTGCCGGTAAGTTTTATGGGTGGTACAGCCGGTACGTTCTACCGGCAATTCGGTCTTACAATGGCCATCGCCATCGGTTTCTCCGCGCTGAACGCCTTGACACTGAGTCCGGCTTTGTGCGCCATCTTCTTGAAGCCGCACAACAGTGACGCCGGCATGAAAGAACGGATAGGCGTTGCCACCAAAGAAGCGCGTAAGATTATGATAGCCCGCTATGCCAATTCTATCGGTAAAATGATGCGCCCCGGTTTGACACTGCTCTTTACCACGATTGCCATTTTGGGTATGATCTTCGGTTTATTCAACTTTGAGAATCATCCTGTGCTCTGTCTGGTTATGATTGTAATCAGCGTACTGGCATTGGCCGGTATGACTACCGACAAGTTCAAGCACTCTTTCAACGCCTCCTACGACTCCATTCTGGGCAAATACAAGAAACAGGTGCTCCGCTTCATCCAGAAGAAATGGTTGTCGGGCGGTATTGTCGTGGGTTCCATTGTACTGCTGGTAGTATTTATGAACATCACACCGACGGGTATGGTCCCCAATGAAGACACCGGTACTATCATGGGTGTAGTGACGCTGCCTCCGGGCACTTCACAAGAACGCGCCATGGAGGTGCTGACTCGTGTGGACAGCCTTGTTGCAGCCGATCCGGCAGTAGAGTCGCGTACGGTAATCTCCGGTTTCAGCTTCATCGGCGGGCAGGGACCTTCTTACGGCTCGCTCATCATCAAGCTGAAGGATTGGGAAGACCGTTCCACCATGCAGAATTCAACGGTTGTTTATGCCACGCTCTTCATGCGTGCCCAGAAGATCATCAAGGAAGCACAGGTATTGTTCTTTGCGCCGCCTATGATTCCGGGTTACTCGGCATCCAGCGATATCGAATTGAACATGCAGGACAAGACCGGTGGTGACCTCAACCACTTCTTCGAGGTAGTGAACCAATATACCGCCGCTTTGGAGGCACGCCCGGAAATCAACTCCGCAAAGACCAGCTTCAACCCGAACTTCCCGCAATATATGCTGGATATCGACGCGGCTGCCTGTAAGAAAGCAGGCCTCAGCCCAAGCGCCATCCTCAGCACCATGCAGGGATACTTCGGAGGTCTCTACGCCTCCAACTTCAACAGTTTCGGTAAGATGTATCGTGTCATGATCCAGGCCGAGCCGAATGCAACCAAGAATTTGGAATCACTCTCCAGCATCAAGGTGCGCAACGGTAACGAAATGGCTCCCATCACTCAATTTGTGTCAATCAAGAAAGTATATGGCCCGGACATCATCAGCCGTTTCAACCTTTACACATCCATGAAGGTAATGGTGGCTCCTGCCAGCGGTTACACTTCCGGTCAGGCATTGGCTGCCATTGCAGAGGTTGCCAAAGAAAGCCTTCCGACAGGTTTCGCCTACGAACTTGGAGGTATGGCCCGCGAAGAGGCTGAAACCAGCGGCAGCACTACCGGTCTGATTTTTGTGCTCTGCTTCGTATTCGTTTATCTGTTGCTGAGTGCGCAATATGAAAGTTATATCCTTCCGCTTTCCGTATTGCTCTCCGTACCGTTCGGTTTGCTGGGCAGCTTCCTGTTCGTCAGCGGCATAGGCTCATTGGGCAACATTCCTGCACTGAAAATGATTTTGGGCACTATGTCCAACGACATCTATATGCAGATTGCCCTCATCATGCTTATGGGTCTGTTGGCCAAGAACGCTATCTTGATTGTAGAGTTCGCCCTTGACCGCCGCAAAATGGGTATGAGCATCACTTGGGCTGCCGTACTGGGTGCAGGAGCCCGTCTGCGTCCTATCCTGATGACCTCATTGGCCATGATTGTGGGTCTGCTCCCGCTGATGTTCGCCTCCGGTGCAGGAGCCAACGGTAACCGTACACTGGGTACATCGGCCATCGGCGGTATGTTAATCGGTATGATATTGCAGATATTCATTGTGCCTGCCCTGTTCGTAGCCTTCCAATACCTGCAAGAGAAGGTTAAGCCGATGGAGTGGGAAGATGTAGATAACTCGGATGCAGAACCTGAGATTGAACAATATACAAAATAGTGATTACTAATCATTCATCACTAAACACTAATCACTAAAATATAGCTTATCATGAAAAAAATAATCACTCTGATGTGCGCAACTGCCTTACTGAGCAGTTGCCATATCTACAAATCATACGACAGGCCCGAAGATATCACAGTGGAAGGCCTGTATCGCGACACCGTTGCCGGTGGCGATACACTTGCCGCCGACACTGTCAATTTCGGTAATCTGCCTTGGAAGGAAGTGTTTACAGACGCCCGGTTGCAGACGCTTATCGAACAGGCACTGGCCAACAATGCCGACCTGCGCAGCGCAGCACTGACCGTAAAACAAGCTCAGGCAGCATTGATGTCCGCACGTCTGGCCTATGCCCCGATGCTGGCTCTCTCCCCTCAGGGAACAGTGAGCAGTTGGGATAAAGGGAAAGCCACACAGACCTATTCACTCCCTGTGACGGCAAGTTGGCAGATCGACCTGTTCGGCCAGTTGCTGAACCCCAAGCGCAAGGCACAGGTTTCCCTGAAGCAAACACAGTTCTACGAGCAAGCCGTACAGACGCAGGTAATCGCCAACATAGCCAATATGTACTACACCCTGCTGATGCTCGACCGCCAGTTGCAGATCAGCGAAGCCACCTGCGATATTCTGAAACGCAACCTCGAAACCGTAGAAGCCATGAAAGAAGCTGCTATGGCGAACAGTGCAGCCGTAGAACAAAGCCGTACTGCTTATGCACAAGTAATGGCTTCCCTGCCCGACATACGCCAAAGCATCCGCGAAACGGAAAACGCATTATGCCTGATGCTGAACCAGCCGGCGCAAAGCATTGCACGCGGCACGTTGGAACGCCAGGAGCTACCTGCCGAATTCTCCACCGGAATCCCTTTGCAGCTATTGTCTAACCGTCCCGACGTGAAAGCCGCCGAGATGTCATTAGCCGCAAGCTACTACGATACCAACAGCGCACGCGCCGCTTTCTATCCTCAGATTACATTAAGCGGTTCTGCCGGCTGGACCAACAGCGCCGGATCCGCCATCGTCAATCCCGGAAAATTGCTGGCCTCCGCTATCGGTTCACTGACGCAGCCTCTGTTCTATCGCGGCGCCAACATAGCCCGTCTGAAACAGGCAAAAGCACAAGAGGAGCAGGCCAAGATCCAGTTCCAGACCACATTGCTCAAAGCCGGAAATGAGGTGAGCAATGCCCTGTATCAATATCAAATGACCTCGGATAAAGCCGTTTCACGCGAAATTCAGGTGAATTCTGCCCGTAAAGCTGCGGAAGATACAAAAGAATTGTTTAACTTAGGCACGTCAACCTATCTGGAAGTCTTGTCGGCCGAGCAATCTTACCTCAGCGCACAACTTTCAGAAGTGGCTGATACCTTCGACCGCATGCAGTCTGTAATCAGTCTGTATCAAGCATTGGGCGGAGGGAGAGAGAAATAATTATAAATGATGAATTCTGAATCATGAATTATGGACAGCCCTATGCTGCCGGTTCATGATTCGAAATTCATAATTCAAAATTAGAAAACATGATTAGTCCATTAGCATCTGTAGATTCAACCGCTAAAATCGGTAAGAATGTGACCATTCAGCCTTTCGCTTACATCGAAAGAGATGTGGAAATCGGTGATGACTGCGTGATTATGTCAAATGCAAGTATCCTCAAGGGTACTCGCTTAGGTAAAGGGAACAAGGTACATCATGGTGCCGTACTGGGTAGTGAGCCACAGGATTTTCATTACACAGGCGAAGAAAGTCGATTGATTATCGGCGACAACAACGACATTCGTGAAAATGTGGTTATCAGTCGTGCGACACACGAAAGCGGCTGCACGCGCATCGGTGACAACAACTATCTAATGGACGGCGTACACCTCTGCCACGACGTACAAATTGGCAATCACTGCGTATTGGGCATCAAGAGCACAGTGGCAGGCGACTGCCGCATAGACGACTGCACGATCCTGAGCAGCAATGTCATCCTGCATCAGAACTGCCACATCGGTAGTTGGGTGCTGATTCAGGCAGGTTGCCGCATTGCGAAAGATGTGCCGCCTTATATCATTATGAATGGCAATCCGGCAGAATACCATGGCATCAATGCAATGGTGCTCCAACACAAGCATCAGGTCACCGACCGTATTCTGCGCCATATCGTAAATGCTTACCGCCTGGTGTATCAAGGAAACTTCAGCGTACAGGATGCCCTGCAAAAGATTGAAGACCAGGTCCCGATGAGTGACGAGATACACAACATCATCAACTTTATCCGTAACTCCAAAGGTATAGCGAAGTAGTTCCCCGTACGTATAGCATGTCTCCACCTTCCAAACTCTCCGTAGCCGCTACGGAGAGTTAGAATGATAGCTTCATTCATAAAAACCAAAGTTTTATTCTTATAAATCAAACCTTCATTTATAAGAATAAAACTTTTATTTTAAGACTGAATGGCAACGGAAGCAACTATCCCCTACGAAGCCGGCAGGTTGCCATAGGATAGTGGTTCCCTCTTACTCGAAATGCAATTCTCCGAAGAACTCCGGACAGTGGAAGTTCGGTTTTTCCAAATCAATGGGACTCCACGACAAGAAATGGGGAGTCTGCAACTTATCACCGCATTTATAGAAGTTGGCACGAATCGTCTTACCGCCCAGCGAGGTGACGTTATGCATGAAGAAAGCCGAATAAGGTATCACCAAAGCTACTTCCCAGCTACACTCTCCTATCCGCTCCTCAAAATCCTCACGCCCCAAAGAAGACCAGCGCTGCACCTTATCGAGCACCTCCTGCGGCGCATGCCTGCGGCCGTTCCGCCCTGCTCCCGCACCGATAAGCAAGCGTCCCGCACAGTTACATTCCATATTATAATACACCCCGTCTTCCGCAGGAACGGAGAAGAACTCCACACACGAATCTTCCCAGACAGGCCCGTTGTCCCTGCCCGCTACGGCACGTATGCTGTTTTCTTTCACTTTATAATGAATCAGGATAGCATTATCCGCATAAGCCATGCGGAATTTGACATCCGGACAATACGGATATGCCGCCCAGTTCACTGTATTAACCGGCTGAAAAGCCACTTTTTCTTCATCCAAAAGAGCAGGAACCGATTCCACCGGTATGTTTGCCATGCTCACTTTCTTGACATCCAGTTCTTTCATCATCTTATTTTTGGAGGTTAACGCGAATAAGGGGAAAACACAGCACCCCATTACCGCTGCTATCGTATATCTTATCGAATACATGAGGCTATGAACTCTTGCATTTCCGGAGTATGCTCTTCCACGCTTTGCAGCAATTTGAACTGCGCTTTGGTGCGCACCAGGTTGTGTTCCGGATATTGAATCTTATAGTATGTATCACCGTTAATGTAATCGGCAAGGAAACGCACACATTGCATATAGGGGAACAATGCGGCCGCATAAGGCAAATTCTCTATCTCCACCGGCAGCAGGAAAGATTTGGCCGACTCCAGATAGCCCTTTGTGAAAGCCTTGAATATCTCCATATTGAAATTCACGTTGGAGAGGTCTTTGTCATCTTCCAGCCCCGTATTGGCTCCCGAACGCAGAAAATCGCCAAAGTCGGAAAATACAAAACTGGGCATCACCGTATCGAGATCAATGACGCAGAGCACATTGCCGTTTTCATCGAACATCATGTTGTTGACTTTCGTATCGCAATGGCAAACACGCTTGGGCAACTTGTTTTCACGATGCAAGCGTTCCGCCTTGCACATTTCATCGGCGCGACGCTCAATTTCATCCAGAAAATACCGCACTTCCCCCACACGTCCGGCAGCATCGGCCGCCACAGCGTCACGAAGCTGTTTCAAACGGAATTCCATATTGTGGAAATTGGGGATTGTCTCACCCAGACGGTCGGGAATATCGGCAAGCATGGCCTGGAAGTTGCCGAAAGCCGCACCGGCATAGTATGAATATTCGGGATTGACCGTTTCGTATGTCCTCGCATTGGGAATAAACGCCATGACACGCCAGTAATTCCCGCCGTCGAACCAATAAGTCTTTCCATTGCCGGCAGGAAGGAAATGGAGCACCTTACGCTCAATATCGCCTTCACCTTTTTCTTCCAGTTTCCTGCGGATATGAGTGGTTACGGCATTGATATTTGCCTGCAACATCTCTACATCTTGGAAAATGGCATGATTGATGCGCTGCAATACGTAATCGGGCGCATCGGCTTCGAGTGTGGTTACTTTATACGTGTCATTGATAAGCCCGGCTCCTAAGGGCTTGATTTCTTGCACTGTACCTGTTAATTGAAAATGAGATACGATAGATAAAAGGTCTTTCATGATAATTAAGAGATTAATTTATGGTACAAATATACCTTCTTTATTAGGTATAATCAGTTTATAATTGTTCGATGAAGTTCCAAATTTATACATTTAAGCAGACATAACCTCAAAATCCAAATAATAAATGAGATTCTTTGCCTAAAATATTCATATATTTGTAACTGAAACCTTAAAAATGACTCAACGTGCAGAAGCTTATCATCAGACTACTCTTCATTTTAGCGGGCATGGCTTTCGCAAATGTATATGGCCAGAACATTACTTTCAACCACCTTACCACTGACAACGGGCTATCGCAATTCTCCGTAAACAGTCTGTACATCGACGAAAGCGGTATTCTATGGATTGGCACGCGCGAAGGGCTGAACCGCTACAACGGGGAAGACATAAAGACCTATAAATTACAAAAGAACGATCCTAACAGCCTTTTCTGCAATACAGTACTGCGTATTGTGGGCAACCGCAACGGAAGCATCTATCTGCTCTGCACCGACGGAGTAGCCGAGTTCAACCTTATCACCCAAAAATTCACAACCTTACTGCAAGGGAGCATCAACAGCATCTACTACAATAACGGCCTTTTCATCGGTAAAAAGAACGAAGTCTACCGGTACAATGAAGAGACCGCCAACTTCGATCTCTACTATCAGTTGCCCAACGGCAGTC
>UMEF01016366.1_pt1 | contig 10866 bp, 10 predicted proteins | sample 1964671 | NCBI WGS metagenome assembly UMEF01 (sample SAMEA4836012, study PRJEB28245) | human gut metagenome | biome: gut microbiome; material: fecal sample | place: Denmark | collected 2008 | reverse complement strand
TGCCGGCAGAGAAATCAGTATGCTTGAAAGAACCGTCAGAATTCTGCGCCTTCACATTACCGTCAATGAATTTGACTGTCAATGTGACCTCAAGCTCCTGCCACTGCTTGAAAATATCCTGCGCTGTCTTTACCGAATAACTCGTGAGAAGTCTCTTCACCGCCGCGAAAGAAGCTCCGGTATCAGCCATCACATCATAGGCAAGCGACTTCTTCTTGCCAGCCTTCTCCGCGCTGTCCATTGACTTCTTGAAGAGCTCCAGGGCCTTGACATCATTCTGGCGGACCTTTTCCATCTGCTCGTTCTCGAACTTGTCGATCCTCTCACGCACATAAGGAGCCATGATATTGTACATCCTGTAGCAGGCATTGGAAATCCTGTTGTTGATCCAGAAAGAAGACGTGGCAGAGTAGGAGAGCAGGTTGCCGTTGCCCTGCCTGAAGCACTCGGGAACCTTCTCTGTATTGGAGTAAATCGGTGTCACATAAGAAGTTGCAGCATCATCGGTGCCGAACCACAAGATACCGCCTATCACGTCAGGATAGTTTCCGCGGGCCTGTCCCACAAACCAGAAACCCGTCTGCTGAGTGGCGATAGCACGTTCATTGGTGTATTTCTTGCCCTCATATTCGAAGTCCATCGGCCTCCAGCGGTATGGCAATGCATTTCCGCCCGCACCGATATCGGTAGTCATGTCCATAGGCGTACCCTCATAATGGTCACGCATCACATCCGCAACATTCTTTACCGTCACCTTCTTGGCAGGCTTGATCCAGAGCGGCATCCTGTTGTCAGGATTGTGGCCCATCGCGTAGTCAACATAGGAATAGGCGTCCTTGGTCACCAGATTGCCCTTGGTCTCCTCGAAAGTGAACCAGCCGTGGCTCAGGATATTGAACGCGCTCCAGACTCTGGCCTCGCATCCGCGCAGGGCGCCGAAGTCAGCAGGACAGTACGCGTCGCGGAAACTGAACTCGCTGTCCTCGCCGCTGAACCAGCCCTTTGAACGTGCAAAGTCAATGACATCCTCCGCGTACAGACAGTTTTCCGGATCATTGAGCGGGAACGTGGCGATACGCGACTGGTTTGCATGACCGCTGATGTAGCCGTCAGGAACACGCAGGGCCACCCAGACGGAGCCTTTCTTTTCGGTTCCCTTGCCGACCATTTCCATTATCCAGGCCTCGTTCTTGTCCACGATGGAGAACGACTCTCCCTCGGAGAAATAGCCGTATTTGTTCGTGAGTTCTGCCATGACCTTGATGGCCTCGCGCGCAGTCCTGGCTCTCTGCAATGTAATGTAAATCAATGAACCGTAGTCCATTATGCCGTTAGGGTCATTGAGCCCGTGCCTTCCGCCGAAAGTGGTCTCGGCTATTATGAGCTGGTGCTCGTTCATGTTGCCCACGGTCTTGTAGGTGTGCTCCACCTGGTCGATAAGCCCGAGATATTGACCTGAATCCCAGTCATATACGCGCAACTTGTCGGTAACTTTCCAGTCAGCCTGAGGCTTGAAGTAAAGCTCTCCGTAGAGCCAATGCGAATCGGCCGCGTAAGATACCATGCAGGACCCGTCAGCGCTTGCCCCTTTGGTCACAATCACATTGGTACAGGCATCTGCCCTGTTTGCGGTAATGCTGCACATCAGCACCGCAAAACTCGAAAGAAGAATATTTCTAAGTTTCATATCAGGTTTTGTACAATATTATTATTTCACTACATTTGTCGTGATGGGAACATCTCCCGTCACAATTTACAAATATAACGAAACTGGAGACATCTGAAACGAAATATAAGACCGAATATGAAAAAGATATTGTTTGCGCTATTGTCAATGCTGTTTTTCGTGAGTGTCAATGCTTATGCCCAGGAGCAGGGGGAACAGAAACAGCCGACACCGGAAGAAATGGCTGCCAAGGAAGCTGACAGGCTCGCGGACCTTCTGAAACTCGAGTATTGGCAAGTGTTCTACGTGGACTCCACACTTCAGCACGATTATGCGGCATGGCAGGAAGAAGTAAAGAAACTGCAGGCTGCCAGGGTGGACAACTATGACCTGTACACCATCACCAGCGACAAATGGATGGAGCAGATAGACAAAACCTACAAGAAATTCTTTACTCCGCAGCAGTGGGCCGCATATCTGAAAAGCGGAGCGGCCAAACAACAGAAAGCCCGGGAAAAGCGTAAGGCGAAGATGAGCGGACAGGCCGCGGCCAAGACGTCTTCTCAAAAGAAGTAGGTCCGGCAGTATTACATTTCGGTAGAAATTGACTAAATTTGCAGATGGTTCTGGAAACCGGTTTGTTAACAAATAGGATATGAAAGAGGAAATAGAACAGTTGCTTGCGGAGATTAAAGATCTCAAATGCAAGTCAGAGAAAGATATAGAGGAAGCGAGAGTCCGTCTTCTGGGAAAGAAAGGTGAAATCACCAGACTTTTCGATGAATTCAGGACAGTTGCTCCGGAAATGAAGAGAGAGTTCGGCCAGAAACTGAACGTTCTGAAAAAAGAGGCTTTGGCGCGCATAGAAGAGTTGAAGGCCAATGTTGCGGCATCAGGTGCTGCTTCTGCGGATGATTTCGACGGTACTGTGCCAGGCGACCCTATTCCTCTCGGGACAAGACATCCGGTCTCCATTGCAAGACAGCAGATCGTGAACATCTTCCGCAAGTTCGGCTACGACGTGGCTGAAGGTCCGGAAATCGAGGATGACTACCACGTTTTCGAGGCATTGAACTTCCCTCCTAACCATCCTGCAAGAGATATGCAGGACACCTTCTTCGTGTCTGTAGGACATAAGGATCCGCTTCTGCTTCGTACCCACACCTCCAGCGTACAGGTCAGGGCGATGGAAAAGATGCAGTTGCCGATACGTGTCATCTGCCCGGGAAGAGTGTTCAGAAACGAGGCTATCTCAGCCAGAGCGCACTGCATATTCCACCAGGTGGAAGGTCTCTACATCGATGAGAACGTGACATTTGCCGATTTGAAGCAGGCTATTCTCCTCTTCGCGCGTGAAATGTTCGGTCCGGACACCCAGATACGTATGAGACCGTCATACTTCCCGTTCACCGAGCCGTCAGCAGAGGTGGACGTAAGCTGCAACATCTGCCACGGAAAAGGCTGCAATATATGTAAAGGAACAGGCTGGCTGGAAATTCTCGGCTGCGGCATGGTGGATCCGAACGTCCTCGAGGCTTCCGGAATCGACAGCAAGAAATACTCAGGATTCGCATTCGGAATGGGTATCGAGCGTATCGCGATGCTGAAATGGCAGGTCAATGACCTCCGTCATTATTTCGAGAACGATATGCGTTTCCTGCGCGAGTTCCGTACCTGTGTAGAGGTGTAGAAACAAGCTTTGAATGAGATTCTGCTAATTTTTCCACAAAAAATGCCGAAAAAATTTGCAGAGTCGGAATTTATACCTATCTTTGCAATCCCGAAACACCAATAGGGGTTACAAAATGCGGAAATAGCTCAGTTGGTAGAGCACAACCTTGCCAAGGTTGGGGTCGCGAGTTCAAGTCTCGTTTTCCGCTCTCGGAAGCCATCTGAATCTTCAGGTGGCTTTTTTTGTATCATACTGCATAATTTACTCAAGATGAAAAAATTACTGTTAATCGCCCTGTCTGCCTTGTCGGCATTTTCCGTCAATGCTAAAGAAACCCCCGTCGTCATCAATGTGAAAACTGATGCCGTGTCATTGGTACTCAAGACTGAAACTGACGGCCGTCTCACGACACTGCACTTCGGCGGCGTCATAGAAGAGGCCTCGGCATTGGCTGGCTTCAAGAACGGAATCGATTCAAATCACGGTTCGCCTTACGAGGCATATCCGACACTCGGCTGGCGTGCATTCGACGAACCTGCATTGTCCGTGACGCATAAGAACGGAGACCTCAACACCGAACTCAGATATGTTTCACATGAAGCCAAGGCCCTGAAAGACAATAATATAGAACAGACTGTCATTCATCTTTCCGATGCGGAAGAAGGCCTGGACGTGGATCTCGTCTATACTGCGTACAAAAAACAGAATGTGATAACCGCCCACTCGGTAATCAGAAACGGCGAAAAGGGAGCGGTAACGCTTCATAATTACTACTCCTCCGCATTGCCCGTAAAAGCGGACAAATATCTCCTTACCCATCTTCACGGTGCTTGGGCGGCAGAGTCCCAGATGGAAAACACACTGCTCACCCACGGGACCAAGAGCATCGAGAGCCGCAAGGGCGTCAGGACCACGCATACGGAAAACCCTGCATTTATGCTCAGCCTGGACACGGATTCGTTCAATGAGAACTATGGCGAAGTGATAGCGGGAGCATTGGCCTGGAGCGGAAACTACAAGCTGAACTTCGAACTTACCGAGTTCAATGTGCTGAACATTCTTGCCGGAATCAATCCGTATATGTCCGAATACACGCTTGCGAAAGGTGAATCGTTCACGACACCTGAGATGATCTGGACATGGAGCGGAGAAGGCGCAGGCCAGGCAAGCCGCAACCTGCACAGCTGGGCCCGTTCGTACTGGATGGTAAGCGGCCAGGACATTGTCCCGACCCTTCTGAACAGCTGGGAAGGCGCGTATTTCAATTTCAATGCCAAGACATTGACCGATATGATAGATGACGCCGCGTCGATGGGACTTGAGATGTTCGTGCTGGACGACGGCTGGTTTGCCAACAAATATCCCCGCAACAACGACAAGGCGGGGCTGGGAGACTGGCAGGTCAATGTCACGAAACTTCCGGAAGGCATTGACTTTATCGCGTCCCACGCTCACGACAAGGGCCTGAAGTTCGGCATATGGATAGAACCCGAGATGGTGAATCCGAAGAGCGAACTGTATGAGAAGCATCCGGACTGGATAGTGAAGGACAAGATGCATCAGCCGACGCCGATGAGAAGCCAGTATCTCCTGGATTTGACGAACCCGAAGGTGCAGGATTTCGTTTTCGGCGTGTTTGACCAGACTATGAGCCTGTCCGACAAGATAGACTATATCAAATGGGACGCGAACCGCCACGTGGAGAATGTGGGTTCGGGTTATCTGCCTGACAATGAGCAGAGTGAGTTCTGGGTGAAATATGCTCAGGGGCTCTATAGCATCATGGACAGAATACGTGCCAAATATCCGGACGTGATGATTCAGGCATGCTCTTCCGGAGGCGGAAGGGTAGAATATGGCGCCCTCAAGTATTTCAATGAATTCTGGACCAGCGACAATACGGAAGCATTGACCAGAACCGTCATACAGTATGGTACAAGCCTGTTTTATCCTGCCAATGTCATAGGTTCCCACGTGTCAGCGGTGCCTAATCACCAGACCGGAAATGTGACTCCTATAAAATTCCGTTTCGATGTAGCCTGTGCAGGACGATTGGGCATGGAGCTGCAGCCTAAGAATATGACGGAAGAAGAGAAGGCATTTGCGCGGAAGGCCATTGCGAATTACAAGGGATACAGGGATATTGTAGCCACCGGGGACCTGTACAGGATCGGCTCTCCTGTGGACGGCTCCGGCACGCACGGAGTGCTGTATGTCTCTCAGGACAAGAAACGTGCGGTATTCTTCGCATATTGCACTAAGTATCAGAGCCGTACGACCTGTCCTCAGTTCCGGTTGAGGGGCCTTTCCGAAGAGTTGGATTACCATATCGAAGAACTCAATGTAGAAAAATCCTCAAGCTGGTTCTCAGGAAAGACATTGCCGGGGTCAATGCTTATAAGCAAGGGGCTGAATCCTCCTGTGAAGCAGGTTTACCAGAGCGCGGTCTTCCTCTTGGAAGCCAAATAGTTATAAAAAAGAGGCTGATCTATGATGGGTCAGCCTCTTCTTTTCTTTGTCAGTAAGCGGATTGCGCCTACTTGTTCTCTTTAATGGTCCAGCTGTTCGTTACTTTCCTGAATAGTCCAACCATCGTTCACCAGTTCCGCCCACGCTGCCTCGTAGTCCTTTATGCATCCTTTAGGTACATAAATGGTTTTTACCCCTGAAGAAGGTCCCACCTTGTTTTTCGTGCCGTTCTTTCCGGTATATATTGCAGGTCTTTCGCCAAGACAGATTATCGTGGAAAGATTAGGCGTGCCGGGTGGCAGGGGACAAAAAGCGGATGACTCGCGATGAATCATCCGCTCTACTGTCGGGGTACTGTGACTCGAACACAGGACCCTCTGGTCCCAAACCAGATGCGCTAGCCAACTGCGCCACACCCCGATAAACAAACCCTCGGATTTTCTCCTAAGGTCCCGATTACAGAATCGTTCTTCTGAATGGGACTGCAAATATACGCCTAATTTTCGACTTTCCAAAATTTTTCACGAAAAATCGAGATTTCGGGCAATTTTCCGTCCATTTGAAAGGAAATCTTGGCGGTTTTAGGGAGAAAAGCATTAACTTCAACATTTGAAGGTTCTATTTGTGGAACCTCAGTATGGAGTATGATGATAGAAGCTAAAAATATCCAGAAATCGTTCGGCAGCCTGAAAGTGCTGAAGGGCATTGATTTCCAGGCGGAAAAATCTGAAGTGGTGTCCATAATGGGCGCATCAGGGGCGGGCAAGTCCACATTGCTCCAGATACTCGGGACATTGTCCTCGCCGGACGGCGGAAGCCTTGTAATAGACGGTATTGACGTACTCGGGCTGGACCGCAAGGCGATGAGCGCGTTCAGAAACCGGAAAATCGGCTTCGTGTTTCAGTTCCATCATCTTCTTCCTGAGTTTACGGCTGTGGAAAATGTGATGATTCCGGCTCTTATTGCTGGGAAATCTGAGAAAGTGGCGAAGTCTGAGGCGATGAGCCTGCTCGATACGTTGGGCCTTTCGCAGCGGTATTCCCATAAGCCGTCAGAGCTGTCAGGTGGTGAGCAGCAGAGAGTTGCTATAGCAAGGGCGTTGGTGAACAAGCCTTCCGTGCTGTTTGCCGATGAGCCTTCCGGCAATCTCGACAGTGTGACGAAGGCGGATTTGCACGCTCTGTTCTTCAAGCTCAGGGATGAGTTCGGTCAGACGATAGTGATTGTCACACATGACCCGGATTTGGCAAAAATGTGTGACAGGACATTGTACATGAAAGACGGCCTTTTCGTAGATGGAAAATAGTTTCAGATTCAAGCGGTTCTCGGTAAGAAACGAACGCTCTGCAATGAAAGTCAATACGGATGGGGTGCTGCTCGGAGCTGTAGTGCCGGTCTGCGGTGCTGATTGCAGGGTGCTGGATATCGGTACGGGTACAGGCGTGATAGCATTGATGCTGGCTCAGCGCCTGACGGCAGATACGGAACAGGCTTCCCGGATGCAGACGTTTAGGATTCTGGGCATTGACATTGACCCTGATGCAGCGGCGGAAGCTGCTGACAATTTTGCGTCTTCTGAATGGGCGGAGGCATTGACATCTGAGGAGATCAACTTGGAGAGCCTGGAAGTCAGGCTTGCGGGGACTGCTTCTGAAGCATTCGACATCATTGTCTCGAATCCTCCGTATTATGATTCTTCATTGACAAATCCTGACGGGAAAAAGGCTGTGGCGAGGCATACGGATTTGCCGCAGGGTTCGCTTTCGTATCGGGAGGTGATGGAGTTTGCTGCGCGCCATCTGTCAGAGACGGGGCGGCTTTCTGTGGTATTGCCGTCAGACCAGGAGTTTGCTGCGCTCCGGTATGCGAGAATGTGCGGGCTGCATTTGAGTCATCTTCTGCGGGTGAGGACTGTGGAGAGAAAGCAACCCAAGCGCTTTATCGCCACGTTTGTCACTGCGCCTTGCGAGTGCAGGACTCAGATGCTTACAATAATGGAAAAAGGGAAATATACCGATGAGTACATTTCCCTTGTGAAAGATTTTTATCTTTTCGGCTGACTAGGCTTTCGCCCGTCATTCCACCGACCAATCTGTTGTCTTCTGAATTCTTCTTCTGCCACGAACATTTTCCCTACTTTCTCGGCTGACAGGATTTTCAGGAAAGAAGGCGTGTATTTGGCCTCCACTGCTCTGGAAAGTTTAATGGCATTGACATAATTATTGACCAATACCGATATTTCCTTTTCCGGCAGTCCTGCTTTCAGGCCTTTGTCCAATGCCTTGAATGCCACCATGTTTTTCTTGAATGATGCCCTGCGCTCGTTCTCCATGTCGTTGTAAACAGGCCAGAACTTCTCGGCTTCAGCAGGGGTGAGGTCCATCGCTGACGTCAGAAACGCGATTTTCTCGGTTTTCATCTTTTCCTGCCAATCGCATTTGTTCGAGTTGTCCGCGAAGGAAGCGGTTCCTGTCAATGTAAACAGCGCCGCTACCAGGATTGTCATAAAACTATTCATTCTGCTCATAATATTCGATGTGTTCTAAGGTTGTTCCGGAATATATCAGGTAGGCAGTTATGTCTGCTGTTGTAAGTTCTTCTGTTTCAGTTGTCTGGTAGATAAGGTCCGGCTCTGTTACCGGCACCATGTCAGCGAGCTGTATCTTGTCCAATGTGGAAATGTCCTGGTCGTCCAAGGTGCCGACTGTCTTTCTGAGTAGGGCTGTACCGCAAGTGACAATGAAAAGAAACGCTGCGGCAAGAGCCAGATATGGTCTGATCCTGTCCATCGTGGAGACACCGGACATCTGCTCGGGGATAGCTGAAAGCTTGGTCTCCAAGTGCTCAAAGTATCCTTCCGGAGTACTGTATGGATTTGTTTTCTGTTTCATAGACACTATTATTTTATTCATTAGACACGTCTCATAACGAAAAGTCAAGTTGCCCCTTGATTTTTTCGTATGCGATGTGGTAAGAAGCCTTCAGTGCACCGACCGTGGTGCCGGTAAGTTTGGCGATATCCTCATATTTCATGTCCTCGAAATACCTGAGTGAAAATACGATACGCTGTTTCTCGGGCAGTTTCTGCATGGCTTTCATAAGAGCCCTCTGTGCAGCGTCACCGTTGAAATAAGGGTCTTCGTCGATTTTCCGCTCCATTTCCGAGTCAATGCTCTTGAAGGTCAATGCTGCTCTGACTTTCTGTTTCCGCAGGAAGTTCAACGTCTCATTGGTGGCAATCCTGTATATCCACGTATAAAGCCGCGCCTCCTCCCTGAAAGAAGGAAGTGCGGCCCACACTTTTATAAATATCTCCTGAATCAGATCATCGGCATCTTCGTGGCAGCACACGAAGCGGCGGACATACCAGAAAAGTCGCTCACTATAGGCTTTGACTATCTCTGAAAATGCCCTTTCCCTGTCACCGCTGCGATACAGCCGGATTATTTCGTCATCCTGCATCAATGCCCGATGTCTCCCGGTCAGGAGGGTTATTTACGGAAGATAGCCTTCCTTGCTGCCTCGGCAATATGCTCAGCATCAAGTCCGTAGGAAGCCATAAGCTTGGCAGGTGTTCCGGACTCTCCGAAACGGTCTCCGCCATTTATGAATTCCATCGGAGCCGGTGCCTTTGCCGCGAGAACTCCGGCGATCAGTTCGCCAAGTCCGCCAGCCATATTGTGCTCCTCTGCCACTACCACAGCCTTTGTCTTGAGGACAGAAGCTACCACTGCAGCCTCGTCGAGAGGTTTGATGGTGGCAATGTCAATGACTTCTGCGCAGATGCCTTCGCTCTCAAGGAGTTCGGCAGCCTGAAGTGATTCCCATACCAAGTGGCCTGTAGCGATGATAGTCACGTCTTTGCCTTCATTCATGACATAGGCCTTGCCGATTTCGAACGGAGCGTCGGCCGGTGTGAAGTTAGGGACTGACGGGCGTCCGAAACGAAGGTAAACAGGCCCGTTGTATTTGGCTGCGGCGATGGTGGCAGCCTTTGTCTGGTTGTAGTCGCAAGGGTTCAGGACCACCATGCCCGGGAGTGCGCGCATGAGGGCAATGTCTTCCATTGTCTGGTGTGTCGCGCCGTCCTCTCCAAGTGTGATGCCGGCATGGGATGCTGCAATCTTCACATTGGTCTCGCCGTAAGCGACTTCCTGACGGATCTGGTCGTAAACTCGGCCTGTAACGAACTCTGCGAAAGAGCCTGCGAAAGGAATCTTACCGGTAATTGCAAGTCCGGCAGCAGCGCCGATCATATTGGCTTCGGCGATACCGCACTGGATGAATCTCTCAGGGAAATCATTGGCGAAAGCGTCCATCTTGAGGGAGCCCTTGAGGTCGGCTGTAAGAGCTACAACTCTGGAGTCTGCTTTTCCAGCCTCATAAAGACCTGCACCAAAACCGCTTCTGGTGTCTTTCTTTCCTGTATCTGTATATTTTGTCATAATAGGAATCAGTTAATGTTAATAGTCTCCAAGAGTTTCTTCGAGCTGAGAAAGTGCTGCCTCGCACTGTTCCTGTGAAGGAGCCTTTCCGTGCCATTTGCAAGTGCCTGCCATAAAGTCAATGCCGTGGCCCATGTCGGTCTTGAACAGAATCATAGTAGGGCATCCCTTGTTTGCCTTCGCCTTTGCGAATGCATCTGCGATAGCCTCGAAGTCGTGTCCGTCAGCTACGATGGTGTTCCATCCGAAAGCTTTCCATTTCTCTTCAAGGTCGCCTTCGCCTGCCACAGAGGCTACAGTGCCGTCGATCTGCTGGCCGTTCCAGTCGGTCATGGCGATAAGGTTGTCCAGTTTGTGGTGGACAGCGAACATTCCGGCCTCCCAGATCTGTCCTTCCTCGCTCTCACCGTCGCCGCACAGGACATAGACGAAATTGTTCTCGCCGTCAAGTTTCTTTCCGAGAGCTGCACCGGCTGCTGCAGAAAGTCCCTGTCCCAAAGAACCTGAAGCCTGGGTAATGCCAGGAAGTCCTTTTTCTACTGAAGGATGGCCCTGAAGTCTGCTGCCGAACTGTCTGAATGTAGCGAGTTCTGCTACCGGGAAGTATCCGCGG
>UMEF01029607.1_pt1 | contig 10916 bp, 9 predicted proteins | sample 1964671 | NCBI WGS metagenome assembly UMEF01 (sample SAMEA4836012, study PRJEB28245) | human gut metagenome | biome: gut microbiome; material: fecal sample | place: Denmark | collected 2008 | reverse complement strand
CTGAGCGGCTGTAATATCCCATGTAATCTCTAACATCTGTGGCTTTACTTCATTGCCTTTCAGATCCTCAACCCGGATTCCTTCCTGTGTCATTGTAAGGATATGATATTCCGGCACAACAAAATAATCTTTTGAGAATGAAATGATCGCTGTCAGGTCTGACGCAATGATAGATCCTTCTTCGCTGTGTGCTGCTACCATCGGGCTGACATTTCTTACTGCATATATGATCCCAGGTCTGTCTGCAAACATAATGCAAAGCGCAAATGAACCCGCAATTATCTTAACCGCCTTCCGAATCGCTGCGATCGGATCACCATCATACAGAGTATCCAGCAGGGCTGCCACAACTTCAGAATCTGTTTCTGATACAAGCTTATCTGCCAGTCCATACTCTCTTATGATGTCACTGTAATTCTCAATGATACCATTGTGGATAAGAGCAACATTTCCACATCTGTGCGGATGCGCATTCGCATCTGTAACTCCACCATGTGTTGCCCATCTTGTATGTCCGATACCGCAAGTCGATGAATAATCTCCATCCTTACACAGTTCCCTGAGTTCGCTGACTCTTCCTGCCTTCTTCCGGATCGTTAATGTATCATCGTCATTTAAAAGTGCAATACCCGCACTGTCATAGCCTCTGTACTCTAACCGCTCCAGTCCATCGATCAGGATATCCTTCGCCGGCTTTCTGCCTGTAAAACCTATGATTCCACACATATATTCAATTATCTCCTTTCGGCTTATGATGCATATTTCTTTTTCTGTTCGTATATCTGTCTTTATCGTCCGTCAGATATTTTACTGCATCATCAAATTATCCGGTCATGCTGCTTTGTTTTGGAATCTCTTCCATATTTGGCATGCATGTGCGCATCCGGACTCTGCGTAGAGGCATCCGCCGAATTTTCGATAACCTCTATCCTCGTCACCCTTTTCGTCGTTGATCCAAAGGGACATGGCGCTAAGATTTCTAAATCTTTCAAAATCTGCTTTCCTCCATACTATAAGCAGACATTAAAATTCTATCATAGACCACCCAATAAATCAACGACTTCATATCTGTAGGGCTGCGTTTTCTATTAAATTAATTAGCTGATGAATGAACCACCTGGCAGATTCTTCTCGGTTGTAAGAAGGGACAGATTGCCCTCTGCATCCTCTGCACATAGCAGCATACCTTCTGATACAACTCCTGCAAGCTTGCATGGCTTCAGGTTTACGATCGCAACAACGCGCTTTCCAACCATTTCTTCCGGTGAATAGGAGCCTTTAATTCCCGATACGATCTGTTTCACATTGTTCTCACCGAATTTAACCTGAGAACATAAAAGTTTTCTGGAATTCTGTACTTCCTCACATGCAATGATCTCGCCGATCATCAACTGCATCTTCTCAAATTCTTCGATCGTGATCTGCTGTTTATTCAAAACAGACGGATCATTGTTAAGTGCAGCGACCTTAGCTTCTGCCTGTTTCATTTTCTTCTTTTCTTCGGAATTCTCTTTTTCTTCCTTCTGCTTCTTTGCTTTCTCGTAGATAGTTTCTTCTACAGGAGGTGCAAACTTGGCAACTTCTGCCATAACTTCCTTTACGTCCAGTCTTGCGAACAGGATCTCAGGAGTTTCTGTTACCTTGTTTCCGGATGGATAAAGACCGAATCTTCCAAGCTCTGTTACCTTTCTCTTTGCAGCATTTAACTGGTTCAGGATCTTAACAGAGGTATCCGGCATATATGGCTCCAGAAGGGACGCACCGATCACGATGCTCTCAACCAGATTATATAATACGGTATTCAGACGATCCTGCTTTGTTTCATCTTTTGCAAGTGCCCAAGGCATGGTCTCGTCGATATATTTGTTGCATCTCTTGAATAAGGTGAAGATCTCTGAGATCGCATCTGCAACCTTTAACTTATCCATGCATTCTGCGACCTTGATACGGCAGTTTAATACGACATTCTTCAGATCTTCATCTACTTCTTCTATTACTCCGGTATTCGTAACTACGCCGCCAAAGTATTTGTTTGACATAGAGATCGTACGATTTACCAGATTTCCAAGTGTGTTTGCAAGCTCGGAATTGATTCTTTCTACAACCAGCTCCCATGAAATGATTCCGTCATTCTCAAACGGCATCTCATGCAGAACGAAGAAACGGACTGCATCCACACCAAACAGGCGGACCATATCATCTGCATACATTACATTTCCCTTGGACTTACTCATCTTACCGTCATTCTGGATCAGCCATGGATGTCCGAAGATCTGCTTTGGAAGCGGTACTCCAAGCGCCATCAGCATGATCGGCCAGTAGATCGTATGGAATCTTAAGATATCTTTTCCGATCAGATGTAAGTCAGCAGGCCAGTATTTTTTATATAATTCATCGTTATTACCGTCTACATCGTATCCAAGACCTGTAATATAGTTTGATAATGCATCGATCCATACATAGATAATATGCTTGTCATCAAAATCAACCGGGATACCCCATTTAAAGGATGTTCTGGATACGCACAGATCCTGAAGTCCCGGCTTGATGAAGTTATTGATCATCTCGTTCTTTCTGGACTCCGGCTGAATAAAATCAGGATTCTGCTCAATGTGCTTCATCAGTCTGTCCTGATATTTGCTGAGTTTGAAGAAATATGCTTCCTCTTTTGCTTCCTGTACCGGTCTTCCGCAGTCCGGGCATTTGCCGTCTACAAGCTGTGAATCTGTAAAGAAGGATTCACATGGAGTACAGTATTTTCCTACATATTCTCCCTTATATATGTCACCCTGATCGTACAGCTTCTTAAAAATCTTCTGAACCTGTCTCTCATGATCTGCATCTGTTGTTCTGATAAATTTGTCGTAAGATGTGTTCATCAGATCCCAGATATTCTTAATCTCGCCTGAAATCTCGTCAACGAATTCCTTTGGAGTCTGCATGTTCTCAAAAGCCTTGTTCTCGATCTTCTGACCATGTTCATCGGTTCCGGTCTGGAATCTTACATCATATCCTGCGAATCTCTTGTACCTTGCAATGCTGTCAGCCAACACGATCTCGTAGGTGTTGCCTATATGAGGTTTACCTGATGCATATGCAATAGCGGTTGTAATATAATACGGTTTTTTTGCCATTTCAAAAACCCTCCTTGATAAAACTACAAACACGAATGAAATGTCTGCGCTATTTTTTCTGGCAATCTTATGTGCTCAGATAACAAAAATTATATGCCTTTTTTGTGCAAATTGTCAACAGATTCCATTTGTTTTTATACAGTTTTTGCAACCTTCATCTCTAAATAAAATTATGTCTTTTTTTTCGGATTTCTTTTATGCTATAGTATGTCCGAACAGTTCGATCATGTAATACCGCACGACACATCTGTGAATCTGCCGTCATCCGTTACTGTTTAAAATTATACTTTTATTATTGAGGTTATTCTGTCATGAAAAATTTTTTAACGAAAACACCTGTTGTTATCACACTTGCACTCATCTGCTGTGCCTTATGGGGAAGCGCCTTTCCCTGCATCAAGATCGGCTACCAGATGTTTTCAATCGGCGGAAATGATACCGCATCCCAGATCCTGTTCGCCGGCATCCGTTTTCTGCTCGCCGGACTTATGGTTATCCTTATCTGCAGCTTCATATATAAAAAGCCTTTGATCCCACATAACGGGACAACGGTCAAACGTATCTTTATCCTGTCATTGTTCCAGACTATCCTACAATACGTCTTCTTTTACATCGGTTTAGCAAATACGACCGGAAGCAAGGCAGCGATCATTGAAGCGACAAACGTCTTTCTGGCGATTCTTGTATCGGGTCTGTTATTTAAAATGGAAAAGGTTACATCCAAAAAGATGCTTGGATGTCTGATTGGATTTATCGGAGTTGTTATCATCAATCTGGGAAATGGTGTAGACGCGCATTTCACTCTCACCGGAGAAGGCTTCATCCTGTTATCAACAGTGGCTTATGCTTTCTCTTCAGTTATCATCAAATATTTTTCCGATAAGGAGAATCCGGTTCTGCTCAGCGGCTGGCAGTTCTTTGTCGGCGGCTTCGTGATGATCCTTTGCGGACTTGCCGGAGGCGGACATATCGCGGGAGACTCCGCTCCTGCTGTCCTGCTTCTGCTCTATATGGCGTTCATCTCGGCCTGCGCCTATACATTATGGAGTCTGCTGTTAGCGCACAACCCGGTATCCCGGATCGCCGTCTACGGCTTCTCGAATCCGGTCTTTGGCGTACTGTTATCAGCTCTGCTTCTGCATGAAACATCTGCCTTAAACATCCGCTGTCTGGTCGCACTTGTTCTTGTCTGTGCCGGCATCATCCTTGCAAATAAAGAAAAAGCCGTATAAAAATACCATCTTTCATTCAACAAAATCTTACACTAAAACTTTTATAATGCTATGTTCTGTCAAATAAAAGATGGTATTTTATAAATTTTTTTATAAATTTCTCACAACGCCGAATATCAGCGCCGCCATGATCAGTATATAGATTAAAACCGTGTCCGCTGTACCCAGCCGATATGCGTCTCCTTTTATATAGTTCAAATCTCCCCTGACTATCAGATATATGATACATGGTCCTGCAATGTACAAAAACGGATTATAGGAAAAGGATGTCCGTATCTCTCCTTTTATTAAAGACAGGCATGCTCTGGTTATCCCACAACCGGGGCACTGCCATCCGGTCAGTGCCCGGAATATGCAGGGTACTGCCAGACCGGTCAGTCTGACAAATACCGCATACAGGATTCCTGCTAAAAGAATAATGCTATCCCGATATATAATCTTTCGGACACGATTTTTCTTTTCTTCCATATATGTTTCTTACTGTCCGTTATATGGGTTGTTATTATCATTTCCATTGCTGTATGGATTATTGCCGCTCTGGTTGTAACCACCATACTGCTGGCTCTGATCATATCCACCATACTGCTGATTCTGGTTGTATCCGCCGTTATATGGCTGCTGATTCTGGTTGTATCCGCCGTACTGCTGGTTCTGATATCCACCATTATATGGCTGGCCATATCCGTTCGTGCCGCTGTACTTATTAATCGCATCCTGTGCCAGTGCGTAGTCGATAATTCCAAGTCCAAATAACTGAAGAACTACAAACAGGATACCGCTGTTGCTGGATGGCATACCGCCTCTGCTCTTAATGATATCGACCTTTTCACCCATCTTGTAAGCCCAGTACCATCCATAAATACCACAGGTAACAAGTGTAAGCAGCAGTGCCATTCCGCCACCTGCCAGTTCATTCTCACCCGACATCTCATTTGTATCGTCTGTAATACATACAAACCAGTAAAGTCCATAAATACCACAGGTAACGATCGTCAATAAGATACACATACCAATACTTCTTTGTTTCATACTTTCCTCCTTGCCGATGCTCCTTCCGCATCTCTGATTTCATATAATAAAAAGTATAAAATATTTATAAACTGCTGTCAATGAAGTCTGTACCAAAATATTGCTTATTCTGCTATATTTATGCATAATGTACCAGTATCTATCTGTTATCGCCCTGTATGTTTGCAAAATAAATACAAAAAAATTGAAAAAAAATACATATCGTGATACAATTTGTTTTTCCGTTATTATTTCAATAACAATATTATAAATATGCCCTGCTTCTCTATTTTATGTTATATGAATATATGCAATTTTTCTGTATAATTTATGCATATATACGAAGCAGTGACGAATACATACTATTTTAAAGAAGAGGTGTCAGTTATGAAAAACATGTTAAACTTCAAGGAATTCACAGCAGATGAGCTGATGGATATCCTGAACCTTGCTCTGGATATGAAGAAGAATCCGGAGAAGTACAGCGAATCCTTAAAAGGAAAGAAACTTTATACTTTATTTGAAAAGACATCAACCAGAACCTTTCTTTCATTTGCAACCGGCATTACCGAGTTAGGTGGTACCTACTACAACCAGTTATGGAAGGACTCCAACTTTGTACTCGGCGAGCCTGTTTCCGAGATCAAATATGTCTGCCGTAATGTTGATATCATCATGGCACGTCTGATCAAAAATGAAACTGTTGAATTATTTGGCAAGAATGCTACGGTTCCATTTATCAACGGCTGTGATAATTCCTACCATCCATGCCAGATCCTTGCAGATGCCCTCACGATCCTTGAGAAGTTTGGAACTCTGGATGTCAATCTGATGTACATCGGTGCAAAGAACAATGTATTTAACTCCCATGTTGAATTCTTCTCCAAGATGAAGAAGGGTACGTTATACGGACTGACTCCACTTGTAAATGAGACAGCCTGTGGTCCTGATTTCTATGAAGAAGCAAAGAAAAGCGGTCATTATATCGAGCTTGATCCTGCCATGTCCATGGAAGAAGCAAAGGAATATGCAAATAAGATGGATGTCCTCTACACGGATACATGGGTAGATATGGAATTCTTCAACAATCCTGCTTATCAGAAGCAAAAGGAAGAAGCCCTTGCAAAGATGATGCCTTACCAGTTAAACGGCGACTTCACAAAAGACAGCAAAGCGATCGTATTCCACGATATGCCAATGCATGTCGGCTTCGAAATCTCTCAGGATGTCGTAGATAAGAACCTCGACCATATCCTAGACGAGGCAGAAAACCGTCGTCATGCTGAAAAGGCCGTAATGTACACACTCTTAAATTCATAAAACCATGGAATGTTGATAACCGCCGGGGGCGATATAACAGTATGCCCCCCGGCGGTTATTTACATTCCATGATTTTACCGGAAAAAATCGGTTGCATGGCATTCAGGCAGGTGCTATAATCGGGAATAGCAAATTTGTAAGGAGGCCGCCATGAAACATCTGATAGACCCAATGGATTTAAGTTTGGAAGAGCTCGATCACATTTTAAATCTTGCTCAGGATATTATTGATCATAAAGAAAAATACAGTGAGTTATGCAAAGGCAAAAAGCTCGCTACTTTATTTTTTGAACCAAGTACAAGAACTCGTTTAAGTTTTGAAGCCGCCATGATGGAATTAGGTGGTAATGTACTTGGTTTTTCTTCTGCCAGTTCATCATCCTCATCTAAGGGTGAAAGCGTTGGTGACACAGTAAAGGTTGTAAGCTGTTATGCAGATATCATAGCTATGCGTCATTTCAAGGAAGGCGCTCCGATGCTTGCATCCATGAAATCTGATGTACCGATCATTAATGCAGGTGACGGTGGACATAACCACCCAACACAGACACTGGCTGATCTTTTAACGATCAAACGTGAAAAAGGAAGGCTGGACAACCTTGTGATCGGCTTCTGCGGAGATCTGATGTTTGGACGTACCGTTCATTCTCTGATCAAAGCAATGTCCCGTTATGAAAATATCAGTTTTGTGCTTATTTCACCGGATGAATTAAAAATTCCTGATTATATCCGCACAGAAGTGATCGAGAAGAATAATATACCTTATAAGGAAGTTTCATCTATGGAGGATGTGATCGGAGAACTGGATATCCTCTATATGACAAGAGTACAGAAAGAACGTTTCTTCAACGAAGCAGACTACATACGATTAAAGGATACTTACATACTGGATAACAGTAAGATGGCACTTGCCCGTCCGGACATGTGTGTCCTGCATCCGCTGCCACGAGTAAATGAGATTGCTGTTGAAGTGGATGACGATCCAAGAGCATGTTATTTCCGTCAGGTATTAAATGGTAAATATGTCCGTATGGCATTAATTGCCACACTGCTTGGTTTAGCATAGGAGGTACAAACAGATGAACATAGACAGTATTCAAAATGGTATCGTACTTGATCACATTGCTGCAGGCAAGGCACTCCAGATCTATAATGACCTGCATCTCGACAAGCTGGACTGCTCCGTAGCAATTATCAAAAATGTCAAAAGCCAGAAAATGGGTAAAAAGGATATCTTAAAGATAGATCAGGATATCGACATCAACCTTGATGTCCTTGGATATATCGATCCGGATATCTCCGTTAATATTATCCGTGACGGAAAACTGGTGGAAAAGAAAAATATTGAGCTTCCAGAACGTCTGGTAGGCATCAAGAAATGTACCAATCCGCGCTGTATAACCTCAACCGAACAGGGAATCCAGCACATCTTTAAGCTTACAGACAGAGCACACCGGATTTATCGTTGTATTTACTGCGAAGCAGATAAATAATTTTACTTGCTATTTACTTTTCGCAAAAATATGCTATAATCTAGAAGTTATCTGTGCGGTAAAGTATCGAAAAACGACAGAAATTTTAACCGGACTTTTTAAATATGTTTATAAATATTTAGAGGTGCAATATGGAACAATATGTGATCAAAGGCGGTCAGCCTCTTGAAGGAGAGGTAACTATTGCAGGTGCAAAGAACGCAGCTCTCGGAATCCTTGCTGCTGCCGTAATGACCGATCAGGAAGTTATAATAGAAAATGTACCAAATGTAAGAGATACCCGTGTCCTTCTTCAGGCAATTCAGGGTATTGGTGCGACAGTACGCTACATAGACGAACATACCGTATCCATCTGTGGCGCTGCTATCAATCCAAACAGTGATCTGTGCGTAGATGATGAATTCATCCGTAAGATTCGTGCATCTTACTATCTGTTAGGTGCATTACTTGGAAAATACAAGCACTCTCAGGTTGCATTACCTGGTGGCTGTGATATTGGTGCAAGACCGATCAATCTTCATATAAAAGGATTTGAAGCACTTGGTGCACAGGTTGATATTACAAATGGAACTATCTCCACTTATGCCGAAGAACTGATTGGAAGCCATATTTATATGGATGTTGCATCCGTTGGTGCAACGATCAATATTATGATGGCTGCAGTTCTCGCTGAAGGTAAAACCACCATTGAAAACGCAGCAAAAGAACCACATATTGTCGATGTTGCCAACTTTTTAAACAGTATGGGCGCAAATATCAAAGGTGCAGGAACTGATGTCATCCGTATCCGTGGTGTTAAAGAACTTCATGGTACTACTTATTCCATCATTCCGGATCAGATCGAAGCCGGTACATTTATGGTAGCCGCTGCTGCAACAAAAGGTGATATACTGATCAAGAATGTAATTCCAAAACATCTGGAAGCTATCACTTCAAAGTTAAATGAGATCGGTGCTCATGTAATTGAATATGATGACTCTGTAAGAGTTATGTCTGATAAACGTTTGAAACCAACCAATATCAAAACACTTCCTTATCCGGGTTTTCCAACGGATATGCAGCCGCAGATGGCTGTCACACTGGCACTTTCAAACGGAACCAGTATTGTAACAGAAAGCATATTTGAGAATCGGTTCAAATATGTTGCCGAGCTTGCCAGAATGGGCGCTCACATCCGGGTAGAAGGCAATACCGCTATCATTGATGGTGTAGAATCCTTCTCTGGTGCAAATGTAGCTGCTCCGGATCTTCGTGCCGGTGCTGCTCTTGTGATTGCTGCATTAGTTGCAGATGATTTTTCCGTTATATCAGATATTAAGTATATCCAGCGTGGATATGAGAAATTTGATGAAAAGATCCGTGGTCTGGGCGGAAAGATCGAAAAAGTTGATACTGACAAAGATATTCAGAAATTTAAATTAAAAATCGGATAAATATACACATGAAAAAAGAGATGCCTGCTCCACTATATCGGTCAGCATCTCTTTTTATTTTCAAATCAACAATCACATTTTCACAACCAAATATTTTTGACCTGTCCCGCTGTCCTATTTTCTATTCCAACCTATATGTTCTATATTGTACGCACATCCAATTTTTTCTGTGAAATCACTAATTTTTTGACGAAAAAGGGGTTTGTTTTTTCTGAGATTATGGTAAACTAAAATCAGTATTGTATTTTTTAGGCTTATATATTTTTATCACAAAAATCGAATCGTGCATTTATATACAAAGGAGAACATCATATGAATAACAAACGGCTAAGTAACAGACCATACCGATCCGCCATACTGGCGATCGCAGCACTTATCTGCTGTCTTGTGGTCTGTCTTTTCATGAACAGCGGACTTTCTGATGCCGCAGGAAAATCCGGTCATATCAAAGATGGAGTAACGAATGTTTATTTCCGTGATGCCCCCGGCGGCAATCCTGTAACGGATCACGGCAGTAACATTATGTTAAATGGGGGTCACAAGCTTACAATCCTGAACACCTCAAACAGCTCCTGGTATAAAGTATCCCTTGTTTATAACAAAACAACCTATACCGGCTACGTATCCGCTTCATATGTCACTATCGACAAAACAGACTCTTCTGATAAAAACAATACAACAGCAACGACAGAATCCTCAGGGAAAAAATCCGACAAAGATTTTGAATCCTATATGAATGATCAGGGATTTCCGGAAAGCTATAAGGCACAGCTCCGGGAACTGCATGAGGCTCATCCATCCTGGACTTTTAAAGCTGTCCAGACAGGAATCGACTGGGATGATCTTGTAGATAATGAACGAAACAAATCCGGTCAGATCAAAAATCTGGTTCAGGGAACCAGCAGTTATCCACGCTACAACTGGCGTTCCACGACGATCGGTTACAACATCAAAACCGATACATGGGCATCCTTTGATGGTAACTGCTGGTATGCCGCATCGGATAAACTGGTCTCCTATTATCTGGATCCCCGTGTTTATCTGTATGAACGGTTCGTATTTGCATTTGAGAATCTCTCTTATGAAGATTCTCAGTCCAAATCCGGCGTGGAATCCATTTTGAACGGAACCTTTATGTACAAATCCAAGCCATCCGGTTCCAACAGTACATATTCCGAACTGATCATCAAAGCCGGAAAGGCAGTCGGTGTCAGCCCATACCACATTGCCTCCCGAATCAAACAGGAGGTTGGCTCATCACTCAGTTCTGCCACAAATGGAAAGCATTCCGTATATC
>UMEF01011795.1_pt1 | contig 11002 bp, 6 predicted proteins | sample 1964671 | NCBI WGS metagenome assembly UMEF01 (sample SAMEA4836012, study PRJEB28245) | human gut metagenome | biome: gut microbiome; material: fecal sample | place: Denmark | collected 2008 | reverse complement strand
CTTTCCTTGTCAAGAATCCTGCAAAGAAAGGACAGAAAGCGATTATACATTACCACGACATAGGCGATTACCTTACCCGTGAGCAGAAGCTCAAAATGGTAAAGGAGTTCCGTTCGATTTCTTCGCAGAAACTGGATTGGCAAATTATCTCTCCTAACGAAAAGGCGGACTGGATAAATCAGCGAGATGGTGTGTTTGATAATTTTATACTATTGGGCAATAAGAAGGATAGTAAGCAAACGGTATTTTCTATTTTTTCAGCAGGAGATATTACACACCGTGATGTATGGTGTTATGATTCTTCGTCAAAGTCATTATCATCAAGAATCTCCAATACGATAAATAATTATAATGATGAAATAAAAAAATGCACTGCATGTAAAACGATAGAAGATGTATCCGCTATAGTTAATCTTGACCCAACAAAAATTAAGTGGGACCAGAAATTGTTTGAACAAGCATTGAAAGGTGAACAGCAGACCTTTGATTGCAGTAAAATACGTAAAGCGATATATCGCCCATTTTTTAAGCAATGGTTATACTACGATAAGGTATTTAATTGGAGTCAGTATCAATTACCTAAATTGTTCCCTGATACTACCAGTAAGAATTTCCTGATATGCGTAAGTGGTATAGGGGTAAGCAAAGATTTTACCTGTATTATATCAGACACACTTCCAGACTTGGAATTGATAGGGAAAAGCCAATGCTTCCCATTATATAGATACGAAGAAAACAAAAATCAGGAAGGTACTCTTTTCGATGATACGGAAACAAACCGTTATATCCGTCGCGACTGCATAACCGACTGGATTTTGAAGGAAGTCCGTAATCGTTTCGGAGGTTCACGAGCCATCACCAAAGAGCACATTTTCTACTATGTATATGGTTTGCTCCATTCCAAGCAATACCGCGAGCGTTTCGCCGATGACTTGAAAAAGTCATTGCCACGCATCCCCATTGTAGATAACGTGCAGGACTTCATGGATTTTTATAAAGCCGGAAAAGAGCTTGCCGACCTGCATCTGAACTATGAGCAAGGCATCAATGAGCAGATTACAGGCCAAGACGGTGATTATCCGTTTTATGCAAATATGCCGATGTTTGCGCATCGTTCTTTGGGCGTAAAAGTTATTGGTGACATTGACATCTGGCAAAACGAATGGACGGATGATACCTACCAATACTTTACCGTAGATAAGATGAAGTTCGCCAAAGTCCGTGACGAGAACGGGAAGCTCGTTGCAGACAAGACACGTATCATTTACAACGGTCATATCACCATTGAGAACATTCCGCTCAAAGCCTACGATTACATCGTCAATGGTAAGTCCGCCATCGACTGGATAATGGAACGCTATGCCGTCACCATCGACAAAGCATCCCAAATCAAAAACGACCCTAACGACTGGTCAAGAGAACACGAACAACCCCGTTACATCCTCGACCTCCTGTTGTCAGTTGTTATTCTCTCATGTCAAACGGTGAATATAATAAACTCATTACCAAAATTAACTCTGTAATAATATAAAAGTTGTACTTGGTAGAAGAATTTCTCACAAGTGCAACTTTTACTATTCGCTCTGCAGTATGTTCTGTATTTTTAAGGTGTCTGAAGATTTAATGTGAATGGTATCTGAATCAGTAGTTTTGCAACCTATGATGACCTGCTCTATCTTTTTTAATTGATTCTCATCAATGGTTATATCTGAATTAAAGCCTTCAAATAAGGCAGTTAAAATAACAGCAATAGCAGCAATAAAAACTGAAAGTCTTGTCCAACACATTTGTTCTTCATATCGCCTTTCTTCAATAGATTTATATCCATTTTTTACAAAGTCATCCAATAGAGGTAAGGGGTATATTATTTTTCTATCCAAGTAATTGTCTAATAGCAATACTATGTCTGTGTATATGTTTTGCGATGACCAGTGTAAAGCTGTCAAAGGTTTAAGTTCTTCTGTGATATTACTATTGAGTTGGGAGTTTAAGTAAAATTTATCCTCTTTTTCTTTGTATGTAATATACTTTTTATTGCATAATATCTTTATATCTTTATCTGGGTCTTTAGAAAATACAGTTTGTATGGCGACCATTTTATTTTCCACCAACTCACGAACGAAGTATAAATAATCGCAAATTTCAAAATATCTTTCAAATGCTTTTTGTCTATTTTGCTTGTTTACTTCATCATTAGCATCATTTGCATTGTAATATATTGACAAACTGTGTTTATCTTTAGACACCCATTTTATAGTTAAAAAATTGCTTGACTTCTGCTCTAATATTTTCGCTGTTTGTAATCCAGCCAAATCATGATTCCGCTTAAGTCTAAGCAGATTTTCAACTATGTTTTTTTCATTGTCTGTCAAATCTCTCATAATAATTTTAATTAAATAGATATGACAAGTATTTTACCATCAATCCAGCAAATGTAGCAATGCCAAAACTCAATAAAGTTCCACCTAATACATATTCTGTCTTGGCTGTATCTGTGTCCTTAAATCGAAGTACAGATTTTGCGGCTATGATGAATCCCACAGCTTCATATTGGCCGATCAAAACAAATACCAATGTCAGGATTCTTTCTAAATTTCCGATGAGTGCCCCTGCATTTTTCATGCTTTTGCAAGATTCGGTTTCTCCTATTTTATATCGCTCCAATATCAGTTTTATAAGAATGTTGGTAGGTTTCAGACAACATAATATGGCAAACACAAATGTTGGAATGGATATATGTTCAAAGAAATCTATGCCTTGAATTGGTAAATGGCATAGCGATACATATTGATGTGCAATAAAACACAAAATTACAATATGAGCAATCTGGTCTGCTAAAAAAGGCCACAGACCTTTGCACATGTATGATTTCACCGCATCAATCATCAAATGTGTTACTAATATGAGCAACGCGTAAACCCAAAAATCAACTGTTGGAACAAATGCCCATGAAAGCAGTCCTATGATTGTGGAATGAACATACAAAAAAGGGCTTTTTAGTTTTGATTCCTCTTTCCTCTTGCAGTATTTATCACTTTGCAGATAGAAATCTCCAATCACATGAGCCATCAACAGGCTTAATAATAACCAGCTATTCATGCGTTTTCAAAATTTAGTTGTTCAAAGTAATTTAGTGCCTCCTCTATACAATACCATTTAGCAGAAGTCGAGTGCTGGTTTATTCCAGACTGCTTTACGCCTAATATATCTGCTATTTCTTGCTCGCTTTTAGACAAAAGTTTATAATAAATGACTTCACTCTGTCGCTTTGTAGCATTATTGAGCAAGGCATCGGTCAGCATACCGACAGTCTGTAATGCCGGTTTTAGTTGCATATCAGCAGGTTCAATAAGGAATGTACCATTTTTGTTTGGAGTCCCCATTCCGCTTAATGTCCGTCCTGATAAATAAATCGCCTCTCCATCCATTATGCCGTGTTCCTTATCGACAATACGCATATTACCTATTCCCATAGCTATACGGATTCCGTATGCTTGGAACAGTTTTTTCTTTTTCGGTTCTGCAATAGGAAAAGACTTAATGCAACTCTTAATAATAAGAGCAACTCTGAAGCCGTCCTTAGCTGAAGGCAACAGGCACTCTATGTAATCTCCCTTTATTAACCTGCCCCAAAATCCGGGAAATCTCTTTTCGAGGACAGAAAATAAATCTTCTATCCTTTGCTTCAAAGCAATGGTTTCTTCAATACACAAAGATGTGGACGAAACTATATCGGCAGAAATGGTTGCATACATAGATTGAATCCGTTTAATTACTGTTCAATGCAAAGGTATAAATAATATCTCTACCGACCAAAATATTATAAGTTGATTAACTTATAAAATGGAGAAATAAGTGATTTTGCTTATTACAATACATTATAAGTCCTAAGTCTTATCTTGCCTGACTTATATTTCTGACTTTCCTATTTTGAAAAACATGCCACTTATGCGATAGGACATGTGATAGGAGTAAGATGAAATAGCGATACTAAAATGGTACCAAATAATATATCACTCGTTATAATACAATGATATAATACAAAATATCAATGCTTTATAAAATTAAATATATCGTCTCCCAACATATCCTTCAGGCTTGGGCACTGGACCATTAAAGGTACGCCATCCATCTTCAGAAGTGGGCTATCGATGGGAAGGGATACCACCTCGTTGTAGTGGATATCTTCGTACAAAACATCCAGCAGAATCTTGTCCGTAGGTCGTCCGGAAGGGTATGTTACGGCATAGCGGTATTCTGCATGGGATTTGGGAACACCCGTGCGGGATTTGCGTTCGATCTCGTTTACTTCAAGGAAGCCGTACTCGCTGCCAAATTTCCCGAGGTATTCTCGGATGTCCAGCCCCGGAGGGCAGACAATGTCCACGTCTATCGACAGTCGTCTGGAAGTGTTCAGGTGCAGCATCAGAGCAGTACCTCCCTTGAAGATGAAAGGACAGCCAGAGCGGACGAGAGATTCCAACAATGAAAGCGCTCGGATGGCTTTCTCCACGAGGGCTGTATCTGCGATATTGGCGATTTGTGCGCCGGCTTGTTCAATCCATTCCAAGCTTCGGCTTTGCGGGTCAATCATGGTTCTGAGGGTTTATACGGTCAAGGAGATGCTGGATCTTTTCTTCGCAGTAACGGCGCCGCGCATAACGGATTAACCGACTGCGGGATATGTCAAAATCCGAGAATACCTCCTGATAAATATGGTAGAGTTCACTACCTCGGAGGAATTCAAATTCAGGATTTAGAACGATGTCCACCAGCATTTTCTCTGCCGTGGGTACGGGCAGTTCTTCAAAGGTGTCAATGGGCGCCTCCGAAGTTAGCGTATGGAGCACAATGCAATCCCTTGTATTCCCAAACTTGACGAACTCTTCGTTGGAGGGATTGGGCAATACCATCACATTTGGATACTTCTCCCGGATGGCATCCGGGAAGGATTGCTCCAGCAGGCGCTCTACATCAACGATAACCATCTTGATATTGGGCACATGGAGCATAAATGGAATGACGCTGGCTGCATCCCAAATACAGAAATCGGCCAACGGATAGCGCTTTTTCAGATACTGGGCCATTTCCTTCGTATCGGGCTTCAGAGTAAGTTGCAGACGTGGTTTAGTGTTGTCACTTAACTGGTACTCTCCCCAGCCGGTTTTAATGAGACGACCAGATGCGACCAGGCGGTCCAGTTGTGTCTGCAGGCCGCTACGGGCCGGAATGCTCTTTTCATCCAGCCATGCAGAAAGATTCTTTCTGCGGAAAGGGCCTCGCTGCAGAGCACCATAATAAACGATATGATCTGAAAGAGTCATTCTATTCTGTTTGATATTACAAAAGTAATACAATTCTGGCAAGAAACAAAAATTTCCTGCCAGAATTGTATTACTTTTAGGTAGTGCTCATTCAGTGATTCTACTCGCTCATGTGGCACGGACCGCCGCCGGCGACTACAATACGTTAGAACCGAATCAGAAAAATGTCCGGTAGAACCGCCTATGACCGGACAATCTGGTCGTGGCGTTCTTGTGACAGATATTCCATAATTACTCACCAATTTCAATATCGAAAGTAGAGACGGGGAGACCTGTGGTCCCGGTCAGGTTCGCATCGGTCCAGGGATCCCAGGCATATTTCACCTTCACGATGGCTGTTCTGCTGTCTGCCTTTGTGTTTTTGCTGTCGGCTGCGGCGTCGGGTCTGCCTGCATCCCGGGAGCGAATCACAGCGTCAGATCCTGAAATCTCCGCCGATACAGGGATTTCGCTCCCGCCTTCGAGGCAAATCCTGAATCCGCGCACGGGCATTGTGCCCTGGACGGAAATGGGACTGTCGAAAAGTACGGTGACATTCCCGCTGTCATTCAGGAAGGCTTTGGTGGCTGCTGGGGCGATGCATTCGACCTGTTTCCCGTAGTCATTCCTCAGTGCGAGCCTTGCAAGTCGCTCTCCCACAGGTTTCTTCGCCCTCGGATGCACGTCAGTGGGGTGACCGAGGTCTGAGGAGACTGCCATCCCGCAATGTGGAATCTCCAGCGAGAGCAGCCTCTGGCTGTTGCGGAACTCCGGCCAGGTCGGACGTTCGATGCTTGAAAGTTGGACAAAGTAGAAAGGCAGGTCGGGATTATCCCAGGTCTGCCTCCAGCAGTCCACAAGGGTCCTGAAAAGGATTTCGTGCTGCGGGATGTTCTCTGCGTTCGACTCTCCCTGGTACCAGATTGCCCCTTTGATTGGAAATCTCTCCAGTGGACGGATGCCGTCTTCAAAAAGATATCCCGGCATAAAAGGATGCTGTATATACCCTCCTTTGAAAGCTGACATATTCTCCCGGGCTCTTCCCCTTGCCCATTCCATCACGGATTCATCCTCAAGCCATCCGTCACAGAATCCCGGAAGAACCTTCTCCAGAGCACTGCGGCTGATGAATGATTCGGTGGTCGTCCCGCCGACGGCATTGCAGATCAGCCCCACAGGTACATTCAGACTATCCCTGAGCATTTTGCCGAAGTAATATCCCACTGCTGAAAATTCCCCGGCAGTCTTCTCTGACGAGCAGTTCCACCGTGTCCTGTCGTAATACTTTCCCTGTGCAACCTTCCCCGCATCCTCTTCGCTCCAGACCAGCCCCCAGGTTTTCAGATGGCTTTTCATGTCGTAGAACCTCAGCATCGGGTCATCCAGTCCTTCCTTGCTGAAGGTGTCGGCTCCCTTCAACTCAAAAGCCATATTCGACTGCCCGGAGCAGAGCCAGACCTCACCGGCTGCCACATTGCTGAAACTCAGGGTGTCCCGTCCGTCAGTCACGGTGAACGGTATTCCTGTCCCGGCCTTGAGTGCCGGCATATGGACCTTCCATGTTCCATCCTGTGCCGAACGGCATTTCCTTGTCGATGGCCCCAGGGTGACCTTCACTTCAAGACCCGGTGCAGTCCTTCCTGAAATTTCCAGAGGTACGTCCCTCTGGAAAATCATATCGTCGGAGTAGATTTCCCCGACGGACAGCCCTGAGGGAGCGGGAATGCTTTTCACAATGTCACTCAGCCTGACCTGCTGGAAGACAAGGTGCGAGGTGCTGCCTTCATAGAGGATTCCCACCTTGTCATTCCCGATGGAGGTGAGGCAGGAATATCCCCAGCCTTCCTCCTCGTCCAGAAGCAGACAGTCAAGCGGATTCCAGGTCATCCCGGCATCGAGGCTCGCCTTTATGCAGATGTGGTTCCTGCCTTTTCCAGGGGCGGAAACCGGATTTGAGAACAGGAGGATATCCCTTCCGTAGATGTTTTCGGAAGCCGGAATATTCAGCAGCCCCGCCATACAGACGGGTTCCACGAGGCTTCCTGATGAAGGGTGGGTCTTCCAGGTTTTCCCCAGGTCATCAGTCACGCAGACGACCCTGCCCTGACGACGGTCGTTTCTGCAGTTCAGCATCAGTACTCCCGGAGCAATCTCGGCGACCTGGGCCTCGGTGGTGCGCTCACAGGCTCTGGAGTGGCAGTGCCAGGTTTCGCCCCCGTCTTTGCTGTACATTATTCCTGAACTTGGAATCCCTTTGCTGTCAAGGCATTGCATCGGGAAAACCAGAGTCCCGTCCTGCATCGTGATTCCCCGTCCCGGCCCCTGGAGGGTTGTCCTCCAATCGGGGCGCTTTACCTGACGGGTGATGTTGACAGGCTTGCTCCAGGTCTTTCCGTCGTCGGTGCTTTTCACCAGAACCATCTGTCCTGTCGAAATCGGTTCGTAGCCTTCTGAGGCAAATGAGAATGCGTGCCTGTTGCCAAGGCCGTGCGTCCACAGAGCGCAGACGAAAATCGTTCCTGTGTTGCTGTCCACAAGCACTGAAGGATCTCCGCACCCGTTCTGTCCCTGCGGAAGTCCTCCCCATTCGCCCATATCGATGATTGTTCGCATCTTCTCCCAGGTCCGTCCCCCGTCGGTACTCCGGCTGGCACCAACGTCAATGTTGTCCTGAAGGTCGTTCCCGGAGGTGTGCCTGATGTCGTACACTGCAATCAATGTCCCTTTAGGAGTGGTGACCAGTCCGGGAATTCTGTAGGAGAAGACATTGTCATCCTTGTAGTTGCGCAGTGCGATTCCGAACATGTGACCCTCAAGGGAACCTTCGGACACGATTCTGGCCTGACGAAGTAAAGAGCCGCTCCCGTCCTGCACCGGGCATCTGAGTTCCACGGACTCCACTGCCACCCCGAAAGTCCCGCTCAGGTCCACTTTCCGCGAGTCCACCTCAAGACTCAGGTAAAAATAATTTCTGTCCCTGACAAGGCTTTTCCCCGGTTTCAGGACGATTCTCCCGTCTTTCCCCGCCTTGCAGGATGCTGTCTGAACAGCAAAGGCAGGATGTCTCCAGGTGTCCTGCCCTGCGCCGATTCTGCGGAACTGGTCCTTAAGTATGTAGGATGTGGTCCGGGAGTATATTGCAGAACTGGTTCCCGTGTACATCAGCCTGGCATTCCGGATTGCCGATGGGTCAATTCCCGAGACGGTGACCCCGACACTCTCCAGTACGTCCTTCCCGGAAAACGACTCCAGGCAGATTTCGCAGATGATGTTGTGCTCCCGGTCCACTATGGTCGGGATGGAGGGAGTGAGGATTCGTGCCAGCGGGGCGAACTCGAATGTGGTGAGGACTGCCTTGTGGTCCGTCGGCCACTTGCCTGTCACGGGGATGATGTCAGAATGATTCTCCTCCACAGTCCTTTTTCCCCGGACAATCGAACCTGCAGGTCCGAATACCTTGCTGTCCACAGGTTTGAGGGACCCTTCCCCGTAGTAATAGATGAAATCGATTCTGTCCCTCTCGTCGCTTTCATGGGCCCAGGTCAGTTTCATAGGGTTACAGTCGGAGTTGTCGCTCGGGAAGGTGAAGCCCGGGGAGGACACAGGGTCAGGATTCACCACCCGGAAGGAATCCTCAAAACCGCCTTCGTAAAGCATTGTTGAGCAATCCCAAGGGATGACTGCTCCATTGTGGTCCCAAAGGGAGGCTGTCTGCGCGGTCCAGTCCAGATGCGACGGCTCGTTGAAATCCCCTGCCAGAATCACGTCGATGCCCTCGTCGATGTCGGCTCTGCTGAGCCTGATGAAATCCCTGATGGTGTCGTCCCTCCCGGAAGCCCGGTTCATTTCCAGAATCTTCTCCACTGAGGTTTCGGGAGCAGGTAACTTCTTCCAGGTGTTCCCGTCGTACCCCCTCGGATAGTAGCAGGCATAGTTCGTATAGTCCAGATGAGCGGAATATAGTGCCACCGGATGCCCTCCGGCATTGATTCTGACTCTCTGAACGGACCCGCAGCCTTCCCATTTCCTCCCGTCCTGCGCGAGTGGGAACCTGCTGATGACTCCGCTGTCACAGGTGGGGTCCTCTCCGTAGAATGTCACGCCCCTCAGGGCGAGAGCCTCAATCAGTCGAGGAATGAACCTCCGGCCTCCGTAATTCCTTATTTCCTGCATAAAGACCACATCGGCCCCGCTTTCGATGATATTGTCCACAAGGGCGTCAAATCCTCCCGGGACGCACGTACCTTCCTGCCAGACGTTGATTTGAAGTACTCCGATTCTGTCCTCTCCCTTGGCAAGTAGGGAGAACAGGATGAGAAGGATGACGGTTATCAGTTTTATACGTTTCATAAGAGATGAATTATTTAGATGACAAAAATTCAGAATGACAAAAATACTGAATTATGCTGTGTTTCCATTTGGCTCACGGAACAAAAGGAGATATTTCGGAAAATTTTCTACCTTAGCAGACCAAAAACGGAATATTTTTATAGAAACACGCTTCCTCTGCTTATGAAACGGATATCTGCAATGAATCTCCTGCGAGCCCTGCTGACTGTGGCACTGACTGTCCTGCCTTGCATCAATGCCTTCTCCTCCGAGGTTCTTTCTTTCCGGAGTATTCCATCCAAGCTCTTGCCTACCAATGCGGTAAGGGTGCTGTTTAGTGACAGTGAAGGATATGTCTGGATTCCGACCTACAGCGGCCTTGTCAGGTATGACGGGTCTTCGACGGTGGTGTTTGGAATGAATGAATCGGATGGGGAGAAGTTTGACTGCCACATAAACGTGGTTTGCGAATCGGAGGGGAACAAGCTCTGGATTGCATCGGAAAAAGGCGTTTACACCCTGGACAAGAACAATGGTCAGATTTCCTTTGCAGGACCAGACCCACGGATGGGAACGCTCAATGCCTCGGACATTTGCTGCTCCAACGGGAGGGATGTATGGGTAGGGGGAAGTTCCGGACTGTGGCACATCGAGGCTTCCACAGGTGAATTCACCCCAATCCTGTTGGATGGCAATCCCATTGAATGGGTGTCCTCAATCTGCGAGGATGCGGAGGGATATCTCTGGGTGTGCAGCTGTGAGCACGGGCTTTACAGATATGACACGAAGACATTCTCATTCCGTAAATATTCAGAAGATCGTCTTTACTGGTCGAATGTGGCCTACAAGGACCTCAAAGGCCGCCTCTGGGTCGGCACTTGGGGAAAGGGACTGCTCCGGATCGATGCTCCCCACGGCCCCGGGAATCTATCCTGCACCGTCTATTCCAACTCGCCGGAGGCCGGATCCCTTCTGGATGATGTGATCTACGACATCGGACAGGATTCCGAGGGGAGACTGATGGTGGCTTCAAGAAGCGGCCTGAGCATTCTCGAAGACATTTCGGACCCGCTTTCGTTCGTTAACTACGCTCCGGGAGAACCCGGTCACGACCTGCCTTACAACGAGGTAAGTTCAATCCTCAGGACAGATGACGGGAATATCTGGCTGAGTATGTTCTGCGGTGGTGTCTTCAAGGTGGAAAATCCCGATGCCGACTTCAGGACCGATGCCCTTGAAAACATAAGGAAGTCTCTCAGAACCAATTCTGTACGCAGTATATTCCCGATGCCTGACGGTCGTCTCTGGCTTGGAATCATAGGTTTCGGAATGGTGCTTTACGACCCCTTTGACGGCAGTTTCCTCTCTTA
>UMEF01014175.1_pt1 | contig 11069 bp, 10 predicted proteins | sample 1964671 | NCBI WGS metagenome assembly UMEF01 (sample SAMEA4836012, study PRJEB28245) | human gut metagenome | biome: gut microbiome; material: fecal sample | place: Denmark | collected 2008 | reverse complement strand
ATTACATAAATATACTACCGGCAGGCAGATGCAGCACCTACTCACGCTGATAGTATATCACTTTCCATTTCTAATTGCACGAACTTTTTATAATGTCTTTCTTAAATTTTTATGAAGTCATCCTCTTTCCTATCATACTTCATAAAACATCTTTTTCTACTGTACTGCCACACCTGTTGCCGGCTGGGCTGCAGATACCATAAGATGGATCGTAACCTTTGTTTTATTGCCGGCCTGATCCTGAACCTCATAAATCACATGATAGCTTCCGTCTGCCTGATTTGTAATCTTCACCTGAACATCCGAGGTCTTCAATGCAGATACATTATCAGATACACCGATCAAGGATCTTGCATATTTCTCATTGACGTGAACAGATGAATCTACCGGATATGTTCCGCCATCCGTTACCCCTGTGATCTCCGGTGCCTGACTGTCTACATATGCCTTCACGGAAACTTCTGTCAGATCACTTGCATTCTGTGCCTTATAAGTCACCTTATAAACACCCTTTTTCTGCTTTTTAAAGATAACTTTAATATATTTGCGTGCAAGTTTTTTCCCCTTCTGGGTAATTGTTACATTCTTTAATGCTCTTCCCCTGGTAAGCTGATCTGCAGACTTCACATAAATATCCTGTGCATTGCTGATTTTTGGTGCCGGAAGGCTGGAAGTCACCTTCACCTTAACGATCTTTTGAACCTTACGTCCAATCTCATCTCTGAGCTTATAAATCACCTTATAAACTCCCGGCTTTTTTGTATCGACCTTTTTTACATCCGCTCCATGATAACGAACAGAAACCTTTAACCGGGATGTTGCATCATATCCTGTGGTATTTTTAGCAGTGACACCTTTTTTAGCAGAATATGTACCATTATATGGTACCGTCTGGTTTTTGGTACCGGAAATACTTGGCTTTTTCTTATTCCAGGGATTACCGGAGCTCCATACATCCGTCGGATCCCATGTGCTGGAAGACGGCAATTTGATCGCAGACGGCTTGCCGAGCGGACCCGGATTTGATGAATTGTAAACCGTAACCGGAGAACCGGAAGGTACATTATCGTAGATCCATTTGGCATCTGCTACGCTCAGCCGGACACATCCATGAGATGCGGTCACACCAAGCTTATTATACGCCGAAGCAGATAATGATGACGGTGTCTGCTTGTAATACCAGACGGAATGAAATAAAATGCCTCCGTGAATTCTAGTGCAATACTGACCATAACATGGACCCATTAATGTATGCCAGCGCATTTTCTCTCCCAGCGGAAATGTGCCGACCGGCGTCGCATAACCGGTAGAACATACCATTGCCTTTACCGGCTTATACTTTCCATTGGCTCCTGATTTGTAAATGGTCACACAGTTCTGCTGTTTATTGATCTTGATCTGATATGCGGAGGCTGCACTGACTCTGGAAGAATTTCCCAGCATTGTCATACAGACAGCCACTGTAAGAACCATTACAAGAAGCCTTCGAGCTATATTGTTATTGCTTTTCATCGTTCTCCTCCTATCATTGAAAAATCCATTTCTCATTTTGGAAGCGGCATGATTACTTCTGAAATATATGGGTTACTCTGTCATATTTTTATAAATTCTTGCCACCTTGTCAACCGGACCCTTCGCTACCAGATGACCACCATCCAAAATGATCGCTCGGTCGCAGATTCTCTGTACCTGCTCCAAAGAATGAGAAACGAAAAGCACGGTCACTCCCTTATCGAACATGTCCATGATCTTTTTCTCACTCTTGCGGCGGAATTTTTTATCTCCTACAGATAACACCTCATCTAGGATCAGAATTTCCGGTTCTACGACAGTCGCAATCGAAAATCCCAGACGGGATTTCATACCGGAGGAATAATTCTTGATCGGTACATCAATAAACTCTCCCAGCTCAGAGAAATCTACGATCTCATCAAATTTCTCATCCAGAAACTCCTTGGAATATCCCAGAACAGCACCGTACAGATAGATATTTTCTCTGCCGGTATACTCCTGACTGAAGCCTGCTCCCAGTTCCAGAAGAGGTGCCAGCTTCCCTTTGGTCTGTACATAACCTGTCGTCGGCTTCAATACACCGGAAACAATCTTTAACAGGGTACTTTTACCGGATCCGTTCAATCCCAGTACTCCCAGACGCTCTCCCTTTTTCACCTCAAAATTGATCTCTCTCAAGGCCCAGAATTCATTAAAATGCAGATCTCTCTTTAAAAAACGGATCATATATTCTTTCAGGTTATCCACACGATCCTGACTCAGATTAAAACGCATTCCTACGTTTTTAACCTTAATGGCAACATTATTTTTCATTGAACTCTCCATTCCTGCAATGATGCAACTCCACCGGGCTGCCCGGCATTTCTGTTTATAATATCTGATTACAGATACAAAATGAAATCATCCTGTTTCTTATAGAAAAGAACCATTCCTATCACCAAAAGCACAACAGCAATTCCTGCCGATAATACACAATATTGCATATTCATTGGAACTCCGTACAATACGGAATTTCGGAAATTAGCGATACACATATATACCGGATTGATATTGAATACCCAGCCCTTACCGCTCTTAATGATCTTTTCCACCGGATAGAAAATGGCAGATGCATACATAACAAGCATACAGGCAACACCCCAGATATATTCCACATCCCGGAAAAATACACTAAGTGTCGCTAAGATCAGGCTGGTACCTAAAGACATCACAAACAAAATGATCAACGGGATCCATGCCTGTGACAGATAGATCGTCGGCTCCACCTTCAGCACAACGGCTACTCCCACCAGAACCACCAGCGAGATCAGGAAGATCAAAAAGTTGGAAACCACCGAAGAAACAACGTATATATACTTGGGTACATAGACTTTTTTGATCATCGAGGCATTGCCGCTGACGGATTTGAGCCCCGCCTTTGTCGCTGACTGAAAAAAGGAAAATAACAGACGTCCTGTCAGTACATATACAGGGAACTGCTTTGTACCTTTATTAAAGAACGTACCGAAGACAATGGTCAGAACGATCATAGTTAATAACGGCTCGATCAGGGTCCAAAGAATTCCCAGATACGAACGGCGGTACTTTAATTTGATATTTTTCTTGACCAATTCATACAATAGATTATTGTACTTTGTAAAATTCTTAACAATCTGTTTTGCTTTTCCCATAGATTTCCTCATTTCTGCCACACGGATACCATATGACAACTCATTTTCAATTATCGTTTCCCCTGTCCTGTGATGACAGGACACTCGGTGCTAATTATAACATAAGATAGCGAAAAGTCAATTTATTGATTTTGTGAGTATTGTTAATTCACTCCTAATTTTGGGAAATTCCTCCCACAAACTCTATTGACCCCACCGCTGCTATATGATAAAGTACAAGCATAGGAAGGGACGTTTTTCAGACAACATCCCATCGGAAAGGAAGTCTTTTCTATGATACAGCTCAATCGTGAAGCCGGCATTTCCAAGAAATACGACGGCACATTAGATTACGGCATTGAAATGTACGATAATCTTCCATACCAAAGAAACAGTGATGTATGCAACGGCAGTACCGTTGCTTTATATAGTGGTCATATTATTAAATATTATCTTTGTAATAACGAGGAGGAAGCCTATCCCATCAACAACAGAGATGATGAGATCCAGTCTATCCTGCGCCATGCCTGCGAGGAGGCAGAGAAACGTCAGACGGAGGATACCGAACCCGAGGTAATTGGAGATCCTTCGGAGATTACCGATGAGCAGATTCAGGCTCTGACCACCGATCAGTCCTCCGACAATGACGGTACAGAGGCAGAACCGGCTGGCACACCGGAAGGTGTCAATCTTGATGATATTGAGGACTGGTAATTCAGCCAGATATGAAATTACAGCATATGAAAGGGCTGTCGCTTTAACGATTGATGAATCGTGAAGCGTCAGCCTCTTTTTGTATGTTTTTTCTGAATATTCAACTTGATTTCTAAATGGATTTGAAATGAAAGCGCACTTTAATAAGCCATCTGCTGGCTATTGTTTTCAACTGAGCCATTATATTTTGGGTATAATTTTTCTGTAATTTATTAAGTAGTCGCATACTAATATTTTACACCAACTGCCAGATTCTTTCGAGGTCTGGCAATTATTTTTTGCATAGAAAAAGGAGCTGCGCACTATTTCTTAGTGCGTCAGCCTCTTTGTTGTGCAATTATCTATACGACAACTTATTAACTAAAACTTCCTACACCAAATATTATAGGCATACCACATCATTCCATGCAGGAAAATTCTTATACCGCGCAAAGGCAGTTTAAACCAGATACTCTTTAAACTTTTCTGTAGATATATTCATTTCTCTGGCTGCTACCTCCACGGAAATTTCTCCTGATCTACACAAAGAAATTAAGATTCCTTTCCGACCCCTTTCTTCGCCTTCCCGGATTCCTGCTTTTTTATGATCATCCCACGCTTTGCACATATTCGTCTCTCCTTCCGTTTCGTCTATTGATAATCCCAAGTTTACAAATTGTTTTATGACATACACCACTTCATTTTCTAAAGTGTTTTGTGAAAATTGTACAGATATATTTCGGGATTGCACCCATGTTTAAAAACATTGATCCAGGATATCCTGATCCAGTCCTTTTCTGCCCGTCACGGTACCAATCACAAAATACAGGACTGCTCCCACCAAAAGCCCCCATACTACTGCGTTCAGTCCGGCAACATGAATAAAATACGTTGCAAAGATATACATGGCAACGGCTCCGACACTGCTGCACACCGCCGCCTGTTTTGTACCCTTTTTCCAGAACAATCCTCCCACCAGAGGCCAGAAAAAGGTACACTCCAGACCGCCAAAGGCAAACATATTCAGCATAAAGATAATATCCGGCGGATCAATGGTAAGAAATATCACGATAGCGCCTAATATGATCGTCAATATACCACTGACTGCCTTGACATGCTTCTGATAAGCTTCATTTTTTGCAGGATCATCCTTCACCACATAATTTTTCCATAAATCCTTTACAATGGCCGCTGTGGCTAAGATCAAAAGAGAGTCTGCCGTAGACATGATCGCTGCCATAGGTGCTGCAAGGAAAATGGCGGCAATGCCGGATGGCATGATCTTTTGCACAATATATGGAATAAAATAATCGGATGTCGGGAGATTATCGGTGTCAACCAAAGCTCCGGCCCAGGTTCCTGCCAGATGCATCCCCACAATGACAAAGCCACAAATCAGCACACCGATCCACATAGCCCGATGCAGGCTTTTGGTGTCCTTAAAGCCCATGGCCCGCACCGCCGTCTGCGGAAGCCCCAGCGTTCCAAAGCCAACCAGGATCCAGTAGCTGAGCAGTCCCCCCGGCGTGTACTTTGAGAAAATATCATCATAGACTCCCGGCAGATTATCTGCAAGTCCGGCATCAATCGCTGCCAGATTTCCACCGGCCTTCAGAACAAAGAACAAAAATAAAAATGTTCCGATACACATAACAATTCCCTGAATAGTGTCCGTGATCACCACCGCACTAAAGCCTCCGACAGCCGTATATAAAACCACAACCGTTCCAAAGATCAGAAGTGATGTCACATGACCCATTCCTGTAATTGAGGAGATCAGCGTGGCACCTCCGGTAAATTGACTGATCATCTGGGCAATAAAAAATACAATAAGGCCAAGACTTGTGATCACCACAAGAGCGTCACTCTTGTATCTTGCCTTGAAATAACCAACCACCGTGACTGCTCCTGTCCTTCGCGAAACCAAAGCAAGCTTATTGCCCAGCACACCAAGTACCAGAAAGGTAACCGGAACCTGAATGGCTGCGACCCAGGTCTGTGCATATCCATAGGTAAGCCCGGCGGCACCCGGTCCGGAGATGAAGGAGCTGGCCGAGGTATAGGTTGCCATAATGGTCATCGCCAGAACGATCCCGTTCATATTCCTTCCGCCGATAAAATATTTTTTCTCTGAGGAGGTATGCAGCTTCTTTTCCGCCTGTCTGCTGTAAACAAAGCTGACAATCACATTAAATAATAAATATCCAAGGAAAACGGATAAGATGATGATCTGATTCTTATTCATTGTCATTCTCCTCCTCGTCATAGTCAAAATCAATAAACACAAATTTCAGCAGCCAGAATACCCCGATCATTGCAAGGAGAACCGTGCCAACTACCGAAACCACAAACCATGCCGGCATATGAAAGATTGTCCACCCGGTAGGATTCAGCAAAAAAGCAGTCAGTACATGCCACAAAAAGCAGATAAATACTACAAAAACCGTTGCTTTGATCTCTTTTAAGCACTGCTTATGTTTCTCTTCTTTTGTTAATTTTGTCATTGAATAAGCCCTTCCTTTCCATGTACTCTTTTTCTGACAAAGTAAAAACAGATCACCTGCATCACGATCGTTAAGATCCATGACACCGGATATGAAATAAACAGAAAATCCAATGCCCTGTGCTGCGGAAATACCCAGTATATCCAAACAATTCTCGTTCCAACCGTTCCAACCACAGAAAGAATCATTGGCACTGCAGAATGTCCCATTCCCCTGAGTGCTCCCGGAAACAGATCCATAATCCCACATAAGAAATATGTCACAGTAGTGTACAGCATAATATCCGTACCACAAGCCACCACATCTGCACTCTTCGTATAAATGTGCATCAACTCCGAACCAAATAAATAGGAACCTCCTCCGAATATTAAGGAAACGGTCACCGTAAGCCCCAGACATTCCAGCAATATCCTGTCCATTCTCTTAAACTTGCGCACACCGTAGTTCTGGCTGGTAAAACTCATACATGCCTGTGTAATGGAATTGACGGACACATATAAAAATCCCAGGATATTATTGGCAGCCGTATATCCTGCCATGGCAACAGATCCGAAGGAATTCACCGAGGACTGCAATAATACATTTGAGAAGTTAATAATCGTGCTCTGGATTCCTGCCGGCACACCCACCTGAAAGATCTGCTTTACATAGCGCGGCTTCATACCAAGTTTGGAAAACCGAAGCTGATAACTTCCCTCCGAATAATACAGACAGCGAAGCACTAATACACACGATATCCCCTGAGAGATCACGGTTGCGATCGCAACTCCGGCTACTCCCAGATGAAACCGGATCACCAGGATCAGATTTAATACCACGTTCGTAGCACCGGACACGATCAGAAACATCAACGGACGCTTTGTATCCCCTACTGCCCTTAAGATAGCGGCTCCATAGTTATACAACATAAAAAATGGCATCCCCACAAAATAAATACGCATATATAAAGTGGAAAGATCCAGTACATTATCCGGCGTGTCCATCAGCTGCAAAGCTCCCTTCGCAGACACCACGCCTACAATTCCCATGACAATGCCGCTGATCAGAGCCAGCGTGATCGCCGTATGTACCGTTTCTGACATCTCCTTATCCTTCCCGGCCGAATAAAATCTCGCCGCCAGTACATTCGATCCCAGAGAAATTCCAATAAAAAAATTAACAAATACGTTGATCAGCGCTGTCGTTGATCCCACTGCAGCCAGCGCCTCGCTTCCGGTAAACCGCCCCACCACGATAATGTCCACCGCATTAAATAACAGTTGCAAAATTCCGGACAGCATTAATGGAATGGAAAAGGATATCAGCTTGTCCAGTATGGAACCGTTGCACATGTCAATCTCATATTTGCTTTTCTTTTGTTGTGTACTCATTTTTACGCCTCACTTCATTTGTTATTTCTATATCCCGCAGTTGTATCATTCAGTATTTAAATTTTAAATTCTTCCATATAGTAAATTCCACCTTTGTAAAACAAATAAGGGAGCTGAAAGCTCCCTTGAGTTTAAAATCTCCCACTTTATGGCAGGGTCTCTCCCGAAGATAGCCACCTATCTATTGATAGTATAACAAGATTCCGAAAAATTACAACCCCTATTTATATAGTACAATTCTATTCCTCGAAGTGTACATTTCCTCTACCAGATCTCCTCCTCGATCCGCAGCAGCCGGTTATATTTCGCGACGCGGTCAGTCCGGCTTGGAGCACCTGTTTTGATCTGTCCGGCATTGACGGCAACGGCAAGATCCGCAATCGTAGTATCCTCCGTCTCTCCGGAACGATGCGATATGATCGCACGCCATCCGTTTTCTTTAGTCATACGGATCGCATCCAGAGTCTCCGTCAGCGTACCGATCTGATTTACCTTAATCAGCACGGCATTTGCAGCATTTTGCCGGATTCCTTTACGGATACGCTCTGTGTTGGTCACGAAAAGATCATCCCCCACAAGCTGCACACGGCTTCCCAGAGTACGGTTCAACTGCTCCCAGTGCATCCAGTCCTCCTCTGCCAGACCATCCTCAATAGAATAGATGGGATAACGGTCACAAAGCTCCTTGAGGTAAGCGATCATCTCTTCCGGAGTCTTGTAAATCCCGGATTTCCAGAAATAATACATGCCATCCTTTCCTTCCCGGAGAGCCGCATCATACATTTCAGTTGCCGCTACATCAAGGGCGATCCGAAAATGTCTTCCCGGCTGATAGCCTGCCTCCTCAATGGCACGGATCAAAAAGTCAAGTGCCTGTTCATCCCGTTCAAATGCCGGAGCAAAGCCTCCCTCATCCCCTACAGATGTCGTATAATGTTCTGCCATCAGAATACGTTTTAAAGTATGAAATACTCTTGTTCCGGCTTCCAGCCTCTCATGAAAGCTCATAAAGCCCACCGGCATGATCATAAATTCCTGAATATTCATAGAGGAGTCCGCATGACGTCCTCCGTTAATGACATTCATCATAGGAACTGGAAGCTCTCTGGCACCGCAGCCTCCCAGATATCGGTAAAGCGGAAGTTTCATTCCGTTCGCCGCAGCCTTTGCCACTGCCAGAGATACTGCCAGAATCGCATTGGCACCCAGATGAGATTTATTGGCTGTGGCATCCTCTGCGATCATCCATTGATCAATCTCCCTCTGCCTGGAAGCGTCCATCCCCTTTAGTCCCGGCGCAATGATCTGCCGCACTGCCTTCACAGCTCCTCTTACGCCCATCCCCATATAACGGCTTTCTCCGTCCCGAAGCTCTACGGCTTCAAAGGCTCCTGTGGACGCTCCGGAAGGTACACTTGCTACTCCTCTTGCTCCGCATTTCAGGATCACCTCTGCCTCCACCGTAGGATTTCCACGGGAATCAAGAATCTCTCTTGCCAGAATATCCCGGATCTTCATCCCCTTGTCACCGCTGTTTTTTATTTCAGACATACTATTACCCCTTTCCATCACTGTTTTAATACTGGTATAACGAATAATTAATAATTGACGGTTCATGTATCAAAGATTTAATTTTCGTTGTATTAGTATCTGCAATGATGCAAAAAAAGATTCCAATATATTGCGGGAAAAATTCAAAAAAATAATAGCTCCACACTGATTTTCTTCCAGCATGAAGCTATCACTATTCATAAATATTTTATGCAGATCCACACATCAAAGTCTTCCTCCCTTGCAAAAGCATCCGGGGTCGGCCAAGGAATTTCAGCCTCTTAGTGTGTCTTATTTATTTTTCTTTTTCCCGAAACGGCCTTTTTTCTTTTCGGTAGTTTCTCCGTTTTCTTCCTTTTCCTCCGACTTTCCATACATTGCCTCGTCAAACTTCTTCAGAAGTTCCTTCTGCTCTCCGTTCATCTTCGTTGGCACCTGTACTACTAATGTGACATACTGGTCACCCCGGATGGACTTATTCCGTAGAGACGGAACGCCCTTGCCACGGAGTCGGATGCGGGTATCTGTCTGTGTTCCCGGCTTTACGGTATATTCTACCTCTCCGTCCACAGTCTTGATGCGCACATCACCGCCCAACGCTGCCTGTGCGAATGTGATCGGTGCAGAAGAATAGATATCGATGCCCTGTCTCTGGAAGATTGGATGGCGGCTCACAGCAACCTCCACCAGAAGATCCCCTCTCGGACCTCCGTTTACACCAGGATCACCCTTTTCGCGGATCCGGATACTCTGACCATTATCAATACCAGCAGGCACTGTAACGGAAATCTTACGCTTTCTGGTAATATAACCGGAGCCATGACAATCCGGACATTTATCCCGGATGATCTTACCGGTACCACGACAATCCGGACAGGTCTGCACATTTCTGACCATGCCAAATAAAGACTGTTGTGTATAAACGACCTGACCTTTACCACCACACTTTGAACAGGTTTCCGGCGTAGTTCCTGCCTTTGCACCGGTACCGTGACAGCTTTCACACTCATCCTGCAACGGAAGATCTAACTCCTTCTCCGTACCAAAACAAGCCTCCTCAAAGGTAATGCGGATCGTATGATGCAGATTCTGTCCCTTCATCGGACCATTATTCTGTGCTCTGGAACGGCCTCCTCCGAAGAAATCCCCAAAGATATCTCCAAAAATGTCTCCCATATCCATACCGTTAAAGTCAAAGCCGCCGGCTCCTCCGCCTGCTCCCCCTTCAAAGGCTGCGTGACCAAACTGGTCATACTGACGACGCTTGTCAGGATCACTTAATACACTGTATGCCTCCGAAGCCTCTTTAAACTTCGCCTCGGCTTCCTTGTCCCCCGGATTCATATCCGGATGATACTTTTTGGCCAGCTTACGATATGCGGATTTCAATTCAGAATCAGATGCACTTTTACTGACACCAAGCACTTCATAATAATCTCTCTTCTCTGCCATAACTCTCTCCATCTCTCATTTTATCATAAATTCACACACGATTTCTGCGAACAACGAAACGCCGAAGAAACCCGGCCTTTTCAGGCTTATTTTCCTAATATATGAAATTTCTTTTGTATGACGACAGACCATTAACCGGTACGTCTGCCTGCGGCATTCGCGCAATCAATGGTCTATCCCATAAATGATGCCGGGTTCAAAGATATTCCCCTGTATCATATTTTATTTAATTAGATCTCGCGGTAGTCACCATCTACGACATCATCAGAAGCATTGCCTGCTCCGGCACCTGCTGCACCACCCATGTTGCCCATATCAGGTCCTGCACCTGCGGCACC
>UMEF01021369.1_pt1 | contig 11079 bp, 10 predicted proteins | sample 1964671 | NCBI WGS metagenome assembly UMEF01 (sample SAMEA4836012, study PRJEB28245) | human gut metagenome | biome: gut microbiome; material: fecal sample | place: Denmark | collected 2008 | reverse complement strand
CCCGTTCTTGAACCACTTGCGAAACTTCAGTTATTCTACATCACGCCGTCCTCGCGCAGTTTCTCCTGCCACTTCCAGGCACTGCGGAGCACGTCGGCCAGGGGCGTGTCCGCCTTCCAGCCCAACACCTGGTTGGCCTTGGTGCAGTCGCCCCAAATCTTCTCGATGTCGCCCTCGCGGCGCGGACCATACTTCCAGTTGAGTTTCACGCCCGTGGCCTCCTCAAAGGTCGTGACGATCTCCAGCGTGGAGTTGCCCTTGCCCGTGCCGATGTTGAAATACTCGATCGGTTCGGTCTCCTGGTCCAGCACGCGCGCCATGGCCGCCACATGCGCCTTGGCCAGGTCCACGACATAGATGTAGTCGCGGATGCAGGTGCCGTCGGGCGTGTCGTAGTCGTTGCCGAAGATGGTCAGTTGCTCGCGGATGCCCATCGCCGTCTGCGTGACGTAGGGGATGAGGTTGTTGGGCACGCCGTTGGGCAGTTCGCCGATGAGCGCCGAGGGATGGGCGCCGATAGGATTGAAATATCTCAGGACGATGCTCTTGACCGCCGCCCCGCTATGGATGAAGTCGTAGATGATCTGCTCGTTGATCTCCTTGGTGTTGCCATAGGGCGAGGTGGCCTTCTGGTGGGGTGCGTCCTCCGTGACGGGCAGGTTCTCGGGGTTGGGCTGTCCATAGACCGTGCAACTGCTGGAGAAGATGATGCCCTTGACGCCATAGGCAGGCATGAGCTCCAGGAGGTTGATGAGCGAGACAACATTGTTGCGGTAGTAGAGCAGGGGCAGCTGGACGCTCTCGCCCACGGCCTTGGAGGCGGCGAAGTGGATGATGCCAGCGATGGCCGGATACTTCTGGAACACGGCCTCCGTGGCAGCCTTGTCGCGCAGATCTACCTGCTCGAAGGCCGGGCGCACACCCGTGATCTTCTCGATGCCGTCGAGCACCTCTATCTTGGAGTTGGAAAGGTTGTCGATGATGACCACGTCGTAGCCAGCTTCGATCAGTTCCACGGTGGTATGGCTACCGATGAAGCCCGTTCCGCCCGTCACTAAAATTGTCTGTTTCATGTCAGTTTTTCTCTTTTAGTTTCTGTAAATGTCGGCTATGGCGAAGCCTCCCCGGGGCAGGTCGTGTCCCGGGTCCGCCATCGCCACGCTATGGAAATAACGCCAAATCGTGTTTTTTATTTCCTCTAAGTGGCAAAAAGAGCCACAAAGGTTTTGCCAAAGCGCGTCCCGTGGCATGGTTTTGCACGGTTGGCGAGCAAAAAACGGGCTGGAAGTCGTGTATCTCGTTTTTTATTGCTACTTTTGCATTTTGAAATTACAATACAAGAATGGACCATATACGGAATTTTTGCATCATAGCCCATATCGATCACGGCAAGAGCACTCTGGCCGACCGTCTGTTGGAGCGCACCAAGACCATCCAAGTCACGGAGGGTCAGATGTTGGACAACATGGATTTGGAGCGCGAGCGCGGCATCACCATCAAGAGCCACGCCATCCAGATGGAGTACACGATGGAGGGAAAGAAATATTTGCTCAACCTGATAGACACGCCGGGCCACGTCGATTTCTCCTACGAGGTGTCGCGAAGCATTGCCGCCTGCGAGGGCGCGCTGCTCATCGTCGATGCCACACAGGGCGTGCAGGCGCAGACCATCAGCAATCTCTATATGGCCATCGACCACGACCTGGAGATCATCCCGGTCATCAACAAGATAGACATGCCCAACGCCATGCCCGAGGAGGTGGAGGACGAGATCGTCGATCTGCTCGGCTGCGAGCCCGGGGAGATCATCCGGGCCTCGGGCAAGACGGGCGAGGGCGTGGACGACATCCTCCGCGCCGTCGTGGACCGCATCCCCGCGCCGACGGGCGACAAGGAAGCGCCGCTGCAAGCCCTCATCTTCGACTCGGTCTTCAACTCCTTCCGCGGCATCATCACGCTGGTGAAGATCGATAACGGCGTGGTGCGCAAGGGCGACAAGGTGAAGTTTTTCAACACCGGCCAGGAGTATGACGCCGATGAGGTGGGCGTGCTGAAGATGGACATGGTGCCCAAGGCGCAGCTCACTGCCGGCGAGGTGGGCTACATCATCAGCGGCATCAAGGACGCCAAGGAGGTGAAGGTGGGCGACACCGTCACCCACGTCGAACGGCCCTGCGCCAAGGCCATCGAGGGATTCCAGGAGGTGAAGCCGATGGTCTTTGCCGGCGTCTATCCCATCGACCCCAACGACTACGAAAACCTGCGCGCCTCGCTGGAGAAGCTCCAGCTCAACGACGCCTCGCTGACCTTCCTGCCCGAGAGCTCCCAGGCCCTCGGCTTCGGATTCCGCTGCGGATTCCTCGGACTGCTCCACATGGAGATCATCCAGGAGCGGCTGGACCGCGAGTTCAACATGGACGTGATCACGACTGTCCCCAACGTCAGCTACATGGTCTATGACAAGCAGGGAGAGGTGAAGGAGGTACACAACCCCTCGGGACTGCCCGACGCGACGATGATAGACCATATCGAGGAACCGTTTATCAAGGCCAGCATCATCACCTCCAGCCAGTTTATCGGCCCGATCATGAAGCTCTGCCTCGACAAGCGCGGCGAGCTCGTGAGCCAAAACTACGTCAGCGGCAACCGACTGGAGCTCGTCTTCATGATCCCGCTGGGCGAGATCGTCATCGACTTCTACGACAAGCTCAAGAGCATCTCCAAGGGCTACGCCTCGTTCGACTACCATATCGACTCGTTCCGCCCCTCGAAGCTGGTCAAGCTCGACATCCTGCTCAACGGCGAGCCTGTCGATGCCCTCTCCACGCTGACCCACGAGAGCAACGCCGTGGCCTTTGGACGCAGAATGTGTGAGAAACTCAAGGAACTGATACCGCGCCAGCAGTTTGACATTGCCATCCAGGCGGCCATCGGAGCGAAGATCATCGCACGCGAGACCGTGAAGCAGGTGCGCAAGGACGTGACGGCGAAGTGTTATGGCGGAGATATCAGCCGCAAGCGCAAGCTGCTCGAAAAGCAGAAGAAGGGCAAGAAGCGCATGAAGCAGGTCGGCAACGTGCAGGTGCCTCAGAAGGCGTTCCTGGCCGTGCTGAAATTGGACTAACCGCCGGAGGAACATCCTTCGGCCAACAAGATATATAAAAAGGAGAAAAGAGGAGACACGATGAGAGAACCGATAGCAACCCCCAGGGAGGTGGCCCGCGAGTTGGCCCGCAAGTACAGTACGATGACCCACGAGGAACTCGACGTGCTGGAGAGCGTGCTGGTGCCCATGAAGTTCAGCAAGGGCGAGATAATCCTAAGGGAGGGCGAGGTCTGCCGCAACATCTACTATGTGGAGCGCGGACTGATCCGCCAGTTCTACTTCAAGAACGGCAAGCAGATCACGGAGCACCTGGGGGTGGACCACACCATCTTCATGTGCATCGAGAGCCTGTTTCACGAAGAGCCCACCCATCTGCAGGTAGAGGCCCTGGAGGCCTCCTATATCTATGCGCTCCCCAAGCATCGCCTGGAGCAGGTGGCCCTCCACAACGTGAACATACAGATCCTCTTTCGCAAGATATTGGAGGAGAGCCTCGTGATCTCGCAGGTCATGGCCGACCTCGTGCGCTTCGAGACGGCACAGGAGCGCTACCGCAAGTTTTGCAAACTGGCGCCGCAGATCGTCCTCCGCGCACCCCTGGTCTATGTGGCCAGTTTTCTCCAGATGACGCCGGAGACGCTGAGCCGCGTACGCAGCAGCACCCTGCTCGATTAGCCCCGAGTGGGGGAGGGCGAGCGCCTGGGCGGGCCCCGGAGAGATGGGGCGCCGCGCGTGCGCTATATAAATGAGGTAGAGAGAACAAAGTATAATCATGACAAAATCATAAAAAGACATGAAACCGACATTACTTCTTTTGGCTGCCGGCATGGGTAGCCGCTATGGCGGGCTGAAGCAGCTCGACGGACTTGGACCCAATGGTGAGACCATCATGGACTACTCCATATACGACGCCATCCAGGCGGGCTTTGGCAAGATCGTCTTCGTCATCAGAAAAGACTTCGAGGAGCAGTTTCGCAAGCAGGTCCTCGCCAAGTATGAGGGCCACATCCCCGCAGAGCTCGTCTTCCAGAGCCTCGACGCCCTCCCCGAGGGATTCACCACGCCCGAGGGCCGCGTGAAACCGTGGGGCACCAACCACGCCGTACTGATGGCCAAGGACGTCATCAAGGAGCCGTTCTGCGTCATCAACTGCGACGACTTCTACAACCGCGACACCTTCATGGTCATCGGCAAGTATCTCTCCGAGCTCCCCGAGGGCAGCAAGAATCGCTATGCGATGGTGGGTTTCCGCGTGGGCAACACGCTCAGCGAGAACGGAACGGTATCGCGTGGCATCTGCACGACCGACGCCGAGGGCAACCTGGCCACCGTCGTGGAGCGCACGAAGATAGAGCGCAGGGACGGCGCCGTGCAGTATAAGGACGACGACGACCAGTGGGTGACGACGCCCGACAACACGCCGGTATCGATGAACGTATGGGGATTCACGCCCGACTATTTCGACTATAGCGAGGACTACTTCAAGAGCTTCCTCTCCGATCCGGAGAACATGGCCAACCTGAAGGCCGAGTTCTTCATCCCGCTGATGGTCAACAAGCTCATCAACGACGGTACGGCGGCTGTCAAGGTCCTCGATACCACCAGCCATTGGTTTGGCGTCACCTATCCTGCCGATCGTCAGGGCGTCGTGGATCGCATCCAGCGCCTCGTCGATGAGGGCGTCTATCCCGCCAAACTGTTCTAATCGTATCACCAACCATTTCTACATGGAAATCAACCTTCTGGACGACAGTCAGCTTGCTCTGTTGCAGCAGCTGACTGCCGATGCCAGCTTTGTGGTAGTCACAGTCCATAAGTCGCCCGACGGAGATGCCATCGGATCGATGTTGGCCTGGGCGCAGTATCTGCAGGCCCTGGGCAAGGAGGTCACCTGCGTGATCCCCGATGCTGCTCCCGACTTCCTGATGTGGCTCCCAGGATCGCAGACGCTGCTCCGCTACGACAAGCATCCCGACCGCGCGAAGGAGGCCTTCGACAAGGCCGACCTCGTCTGCTGTCTCGACTACAACGACCTCTCGCGCACGGGGGACATGGCGGACGTCATTGCCCAGTCGAAGGCGCCCCGACTGCTCATCGACCACCATGTGGGCCCGACTGTCGAGACGGCGCTCTCCGTCTCCCATCCCGCGATGTCGAGCACGTCGGAACTCGTCTTCCGCCTGCTGTGGCAGTTGGGCGCCTACGACGAGATGACGCTGCAGATGGCGCAATGTATCTACTGCGGTATGATGACGGACACGGGGGCCTTCACCTACAACTCCAACGCGCCAGCCGTCTATCTCATCATCAGCCACCTGCTGGAGAAGGGCGTGGACAAAGACCGCGTCTATAACCGCGTCTATAATAACTACTCGCCACAGGCCATCAAGTTCAGGTCCTATGTGATCTTCAAGAAACTGCGCGTCCTGCCGGCTTCCCATGCGGCCTACTACACCGTCACGCGCGACGAAATGCGACGTTTCCAGTTTGTCAGGGGCGACCTGGAGGGCGTGGTCAACATCCCGCAGAAGATCAAAAAACTCAAACTCTCCATCTCGCTGCGCGAGGACACCGAGAAGGACCAGGTCATACGCGTCAGCCTCCGTTCGGGCAATGGGTTCCACTGCCGCAAGATGGCGGAGGAGTTCTTCAACGGCGGAGGACACGAAGACGCGGCAGGCGGACGCCTGGAGTGCTCCATCGAGGAGGCCGAGCAGGTGGTCCTCCGAGCCATCATGGCCTACAAGGAGCAGCTGCGATGACCCCTCGCGGCCCAGGATCATGGTCCGTAGGGCAGTCTTTAATGTCAAAAGTAGCTAAAAATGGGCGTCGTCTTATGGTGGAACAGACGATTTGCTATAACTTTGCAGTAAGATATTATTGAACGTAAAAGATTCCGATGAAGAAAACGCTTTTTCTCCTCCTCCCGCTCGCAGCTCTGCTTTGGTCGGCGTGCAGCAATGACGAGACCTATGCTGACCAGCGCAAGCGAGAGAACGGAGCCATCCGCCAGTATCTCAACGACAGCAGCGTGACGGTCATCTCCGAACGCCAGTTTTTCGATCAAGACACGATGACCGACGTGAGCAAGAACGAGTTTGTGCTGCTCGAGTCTTCGGGCATCTATCTCCAAATCGTAGAGAAGGGTTGCGGAGAGAAGATCAAGGATGGCGAGACGGCCACCGTGCTCTGCCGATTCACCGAGCGCAACCTCCTCACCGATAGCATCATCGCCACCAACAACATCCTCTATTTCAGCGCGCTGGTCGACAAGATGTCGGTCACGAACACCTCCGGCACCTTCACGGCCTCCTTCGACCCCACGTCGAGTGTGATGTATCAAGTCTATGGAAGAAGTTCCGGCAGCACGCAGGTGCCCAACGGATGGCTTTCCCCGCTGCCTTACATCAAGGTGGGTAGGCCGCTCTCGGCCGACGACCGCATCGCCCGCGTGCGCATCATCGTACCCTCCACCGAGGGCACCTATGCGGCCACGATGTCGGTCTATCCGTGTCTCTACGATATCACCTACGAGCGCGGAAGATAACATGCAATTACAAAACTAAAGAGAAAATATGACACTGATCAAATCCATTTCCGGCATCCGTGGAACCATCGGAGGCCCTACCGGCGATACGCTCAACCCGTTGGACATCGTCAAGTTTACCACGGCGTATGCCAAGTTTATCCGTCAGAGCGACCCGACGGGCAGCAACTGTATCGTGGTAGGCCGCGACGCGCGCATCTCGGGCGACATGGTCCGACTGGTGGTCTGCGGCACACTGATAGGAATGGGCTATGACGTGCTCGATATCGGGCTTGCCACGACCCCGACCACCGAACTGGCCGTACGTATGAGTCATGCTGCAGGTGGCATCATCGTCACCGCCAGCCACAACCCGCGCCAGTGGAACGCGCTCAAGTTGCTCAACCACGAGGGCGAGTTCCTCACCAAGGCCGACGGCAACGCCGTGCTCGCCATGGCGGAGAAGGAGGACTTCGACTATGCTGATGTCGATCATATAGGCACTTACCGCCAGGACGACAGTTTCGACGACCGCCACATCGAGGCCGTCCTCGCGCTCGACCTGGTCGATACGGAGGCCATCCGCAAGCGTGGATTCCGCGTTGTCGTCGATGCGATCAACTCCGTCGGCGGCGTCATCCTGCCGAAGCTTCTCGACCGACTGGGCGTCGGCTACACCATCCTCAATGGCGAGGCCAATGGCGACTTCGCCCACAATCCGGAGCCGCTGGAGAAGAATCTCGGAGGCATCATGGGCGAGGTGGCGACAGGAGGCTATGACCTCGGCATCGTCGTCGATCCCGACGTCGATCGTCTCGCCTTCATCCAGGAGGACGGCAAGATGTATGGCGAGGAATATACGCTCGTCAGCGTGGCCGACTACATCCTCGATCATGTGAAGGGCGCCACCGTCTCCAACCTCAGTTCTACGCGCGCCCTGCGCGACGTCACCGAGCGCCATGGCTGCCAGTATTTTGCCTCTGCCGTCGGCGAGGTCAATGTCACTACCAAGATGAAGGAGGTGGGTGCAGTCATCGGTGGCGAGGGCAATGGCGGAGTCATCTATCCCGAGAGCCACTACGGTCGCGACGCCCTGGTCGGCATCGCCCTCTTCCTCAGTTCGCTGGCACAGAAGGGACTGACGTGCAGTGAGCTCCGCAAGACGTTCCCGACCTATTATATCGCCAAGAACCGCATCGACCTCACGCCCGACACCGATATGGATGCCATCCTGGGCAAGGTCAAGGAGCGCTTCGGATCGATGGACGACGTGCGGGTAACGGATATTGATGGTGTGAAACTCGACTTCCCGACGAAGTGGGTCCACCTCCGCAAGAGCAATACTGAGCCCATCATGCGCGTCTATAGCGAGGCAGCCACGATGGAGGAGGCCGACGCCCTGGGCAAGGAGCTCATGGACGTGGTCTATGAAATGACGAAGTAGGAGAGGGTAGCACCTCCTACAGCCTGTAATCATCATGAGGCATCTGTCTGGCGTCAAGCGCCGGGCAGGTGCCTTGTCCATAAAACCTATTTTCCGATTCTAACGAGATCTTTTGCCCAATGGATCATTTGTTTCTGCTGCAGTTCGCATGCTTCCTGTTCATGCTGTTCAATGCGTTCACCCTCGCCGTCACCCGTCTCCAGACGCGATGGCTCAATCCGCGCTATGAGCGCGCACGATGGTTGATCTTTGTCGGCATCATGGGCTTGGCGGCACACTATCTGATGCAGATGCGCTTTGGTTTCAGGGCCGTTGACGACGCGGTGGGTGCCACGGTCAATGCCCTCGTCTATGCACCCTGTTTTTCGCTCATCTCGATGGGCATCTTCCATATCGAGGCCACCCATGTCCGGCGGAGGAGGGTCTATGTGGTCTGCGCGGCGATCAACCTGGCGATCTTCGCCTGTTTCTTCATCGGCTTCCTCCAGCATGGCGAAATGCGCATCGGGGCCTGGCTCTATGCTATGCAGGCCCTCTTTGCCGCCAATGTGGTCTATTGCATCGTCGTCATCGTCCGCGAGATCATCAAGCGCCGTCGTCTGCTGGAGACGATGGCGGGCGGCGACATCATGCCCTATGTACGCTATTCCCGCGCCAGTCTCCTCATCCTTTTCTTCCCCGCCTTGGTGTCGCCCTTTGCCATCATCTCCACCAAGTTGCTTTACTTTTTTGCGCCCTTGGGACTCATGGCTTTCCTCTTCTTCGTCCTGAGTTTCGTGGCCCTGGGCTACAGCTATCAGCCGAAGGAGTCGCTGCTCGACGAAGAGGCGGAGGAAAAGGTCAGCCCTGCTGCCGTAGTCGCTCAGCAGGAGAAGACGGTAGCGCAACAGGCCGTCGCGGCTCCTGGTGTCTCTTCTCCTGGTGTCGTTTCTCCTGGCGAGGCGGCTCCATGCGATGGGGCTCATGCTGGCACAACTCCTGCCAATGGGGCTCCTACCAACGCGTCTCCTACCCATGCGTCTCATGCTGGCACAATCCCTGATAACGCAACGCCTGATAACGCATTTCATGCCGACGCGGCCCATGCAGCCGACCAGGCGGAGGAGACGCAAACTGCCTCGCTGATGCCTGAGGATCGAAGAAAGCAGATCCAGCAGCGGCTGAACGAATGGTGCGCGGCGATGGGCTATAAGGATGGGGGGGGTGAACCTCCTCTCCCTCTCCCATGCGATCCATGTCTCGAAAGACGAACTCACGATATACTTCGACCAGTCTCTGAAGACTACGTTCCGGATATGGCTGAGCGACATCCGCTTCGCTGCGGCCAAGAAAATGATGATTGCCAACCCCGATTACAGCAATGATATCATCTCCTCTGAATGTGGTTTTACTTCCCGCACCCACCTCTACCGCATCTTCAAGGCGCGTGAGGCGTGTACGCCGACCGTTTGGCGGGAGCGCTATTTGGCCGGATCCCACGATTCGGATGCGTCTCTTTCGTAGCAGGAAGACGAGCCCTTTTCTTCGTATCTGAAGATTCCCTTTTCTCCGTATCTGAAGATCCCTTTTCTGATATTTGACGGCTCTTTCCTTGGTTTCTTAAAATATGTAAACGCAACCGCTCCTGACTATGAACCATTGTCTCTTTGGTAGGAAGGAGACAACTATTTACCACCAAAGAGACACCTGGACAGGGCAATGCGACACCCTGTCTCGCTTCTTTTCCCTACTTTTGTACTAATAATCGCGTCGGAAAAGTTCGTACGCGGCAGAGGCAGAGTCTTTGTCGTGTGCGCCCGACGGACTAATCTTGAAGACAATAATCAAAAACAAGAAATAAAAGTATGAAGAAAAAAAAGTATCTCAAGCCCCAGGTTGACGTCGCGCAGACTGGGCCGTGCATGATGATCAACCCCTCGCAGGTAAAAATTTATAAAGGGCACTTTCAGACTCGACAGGAACTGGAAGAAGCAGGACTTATCTTAGACGAGAAAGGTTTCCTCTGGGGGGAATAAATAGCCTATTGCCCCTTCTTTCTATCACAATCAACGAATGGTGCCGTGGTGCACCCAAACTAAAACAAAAATGACTATCAACATGATCAAGAAAATGACCCAATATCTATTGCAGCGCCGATGCGCGCTCTCGCTCTTGCTGATGCTTATGCTTCTGCAGCCCGTGATGGCGCAGACACAGGATCCTATAATGTATGCGAGATTGAACCGAGAGACTCAGACCCTCACGCTCTATTACGACACGAAAATCGATTATTGGCTCGACCGCTTAATTGTTGATAATCAGTCCTTGTGGCTTGATGGATCTGAAAGAAAAAAAATAAAAACCGTGGTCTTTGACGAGAGTTTCAAGCATGCACGTCCCAAATCATGTGATCAATGGTTTTACTTCTTCAAAGGTCTGACAAAGATAGAGCACTTGGACTATTTAAACACGTCAGAGGTCGAAAATATGGGATCAATGTTTTCCAACTGTACCAGCTTGGAAACACTTGATTTGTCTTCCTTTAATACGGAAAAGGTCACAAACATGTCTGAAATGTTTGTAGGCTCTACGAATCTTCGCACAATCAACTTGCCCAAAGGTTTCATAGGCAGCAACGTGACTGATCTCAATGGAATGTTTAGAGGTTGCGTAAGCCTTACCGAACTCGATCTATCTGGTTCTAATGCTGAAAAAGTGAAAAACATGGGCAGTATGTTCTATGGTTGTGTCGCACTTTCCAATCTCAATCTTTCCGGTTTTAAAACTGGATCTTTGACCGAGATGCGGTACTTGTTCTCTTCGTGTCAGTCGCTTGAAAGTCTCGACCTCTCTGGTTTCAATACTGAAAACGTGACGAGTATGGCGTCAATGTTCTCCCAATGTTCGTCGCTTCGGAGCCTCGATCTCAGCAGTTTCAATACCAGCAAGGTGATTGGTATGAATTTAATGTTTTTTAACTGCACCAACCTTGAAAGGTAACTATTCAGCAATAACACCCCTTTG
>UMEF01029794.1_pt1 | contig 11313 bp, 12 predicted proteins | sample 1964671 | NCBI WGS metagenome assembly UMEF01 (sample SAMEA4836012, study PRJEB28245) | human gut metagenome | biome: gut microbiome; material: fecal sample | place: Denmark | collected 2008 | reverse complement strand
GAATATTTGACTTTTCAGACAGTCTCCCCCATACAAATTTTGACCAAAATCAACATACGCCAAATTTTAGCGTAGGATATCAGCCATATACGCAAAATATGGCACATAGGCCAAATTTTGGCGCAGGTTAGAATTATGTTCTATTAGTCGAAAATCGAAGACGAAAAAAGTTATCAACATTTTTAGTTTTGATGGTTTTTGACAAGAAATGAACCCAAATGAACCAGTTTAGAGGCCCAAAATGACGGACTCCACGATTTCTGAAAAGAAACGCATTTCGAGCAAATGTTCTTTTTCTGCTATTGTTTCAGGTGTATCGTCAGGAGTCAGTGGAGTAGAGCGCTGGGCTATGATCTCACCGCCGTCCACGGTATTACTTACGTAATGGACAGTCATTCCGGTTTCGGTCTCTCCGGCTGCTTTTACTGCTTCATGTACGTGATGTCCATACATACCGATTCCACCGAATTTGGGCAGGAGCGCAGGGTGAAGATTTATCATCCTGTGGTCATAGGCATTGATAAGAAAATCCGGGACGACGAGCAGAAATCCTGCGAGGACGATGAAGTCGATTCCGAATTCCTTCATCAGAGGCATCAGCTTGGACTCGTCGTTGAAGTCTTTCTTGGGCATGACTACCGTGGGTACCCCGTGGTTCTGCGCCCGTACAAGGGCATATGCGTCGGCCTTGTTGCTCAGGACTACAGAAATCTTGACTTTATCAGAGCCGCTGAAATGACGGATGAGGGATTCGCAGTTCGTTCCGCTACCGGACACGAAAATAGCCACATTAATCATATGTATGTCGAATTTGTTCGCACAAAGATAATGAAAGTTTCGTATTTTAGTAAGGTTTGTATATATTTGGGAGTTTTTGTGTGGAGAAAATGAGAAAAAAAATATACATAAATGTTATTCTGACGGCCTTACTGACCACATTTTTCTCCGTTTCGGCGGGAGCTCAGGCTACCAAGGTGAAGGGCAGGGTGACAGATTCGGAAAGCGGTGAAGGGATACCTTTCGCCGCCGTATATTTCTACGGGACTACCATAGGCGTTTCCACCGACCTGGAAGGATATTATTCGATGGAGACACGTGATTCTACGGCAAATACGCTTTGCGCGGCGCTGTTAGGATATGAGACTCAGATGATACGAGTGAGCCGCAGGGCATTCAGCGAGGTGGATTTCAGGCTCCATCCTGTCACTTCTTCGCTTAATGCGGCAGTGGTAAAGCCGGACAACCGCTATATGAAATGGATTCTGAAGCAGATCGACGAGCACAAGAAGGTCAATGACCCGGAACGCCGTGATGCCTATGCCTGTGACATCTATACCAAGATGGAACTGGACCTGACTAATCCTGACCGCAACTTGCGCAACCGTATGATACGCAGGAACTTCGGCTTCATCTTCGATTACATGGACACGTCTGTGGTTTCCGGCCAGCCTTTTCTTCCGGTGATGATTTCGGAGACGCGGGCCAAGAGATACCACAGCATTTCTCCGGATATCAGCAAGGAGGCCATAGAGGCGACGAGGATTTCCGGTTTCAATGAGGACAATGCCATTTCGCAGTTTACCGGCAGCATGCACCTGAAGACGAATTTCTACAACAATTTCATCAATGCCTTCAATGTGCAGATTCCGTCTCCGCTGTCGTCCAACGGAAGCGTTTACTATAATTATTATCTGGTGGACAGCCTCAACATTGACGGAAGAAAGACTTGGAAAATCAGGTTCCATCCCGGCAGGGGCGTGTCCTCGACGGTCTTCGACGGGGAAATGAACATTGACTCGGAAACTTTCGCGCTGAGGGAGATTCATGCGAAAATGATGAAAGGGGCGAATGTGAACTGGATCAGGGACATGGTGATAGACCGTACTGACCAGCTGGTCGGGGATTCGCTCTGGTTCTACAAGCAGGACAAGCTGTACGTGGATTTTTCCGTGACGATGAGTGATTCTTCGAAGTTCGTGTCGTTCCTGGGCAACCGTCAGATAGATTATATGAATCCGGTGCTGGGTGAGCCGGCAAGGAAGCTGGTCCAGCAGGCCCACGCGACTTCCGTGCACGTGATGAAGGATGCGGGGAAGAAGGATGAGGCGTGGTGGAGCGAGGCCAGGCCGTACAAGTTATCTGAAAAGGAGCAGAATATCTACAATATGGTGGACTCCATCAAGCAGGTTCCGCTGTACAATACCGTATATAATATCGTGAATACTGTGGTTTCCGGCTACTTGGAGACGAAATATGTCGCTTTCGGACCTTATTCGCGGCTGTACAGTTTCAATGACACTGAAGGCAACAGGGTTTCGTTCGGGGCGCGTACCACATCAGAGCTGAGCAAGAAATTCAGGATTGAGGGCTATCTGGGCTATGGTTTCAAGGACAAGGAGTTCAAGGGCGGAGGTTCTCTGGAATGGATGTTCAGCAAGCAGCCTACCATGAAGCTGACTATAAGCGGAAAGCACGATATCCTGCAGCTCGGAAAGGGCAAGAATGCGTTCAATGACATGAATATCTTGTCATCGCTTCTTCGCAAGAGAGGCAGCGAGAAGAGGAGCCTTGTCAATGAATATTCAGCGACTTATGACTGGGAAATCCGGCCGTGGCTGAACACATCGACCTCTCTGGAGTTCAGGAGGATATTCTCCAATATGTTCGTGCCGATGGACAGGGTGGTTGCTGCAGCCGACGGATCTTCCATGGATACTGTAAGGGTCAATTCCGTAGGTTCCAATGATTTGAGGTTGATAGCACGGTTCTCCAAAGACGAGACTGTGGCAAGAGGAACGTTCGAGAAGTCGTATCTGCATTCGGACTACCCTGTCTTCACGCTGGACCTGATGGGCTCGCTGAAGGGTATCGGAAAGAATGAATACAGTTATTTCAGGAGTGAGCTGTCCATAGATTACAAGCTGAGGATTCCGCCGGTGGGAATGTCCAAGATCAAGTTCACTGCCGGAAAAATCGTCGGCACAGTGCCTTATCCGATGCTGAAGTTGCATGAAGGCAACGGAACTTATATTCTCGACCACAGTTCGTTCTCGTGCATGGAGTTCTATGAGTTCGCTTCAGATACATGGACTACATTGTTCTGGGAGCATAATTTCGGCGGGTTCTTCATCGGCAAGATTCCGCTTCTGAAAAAGACGAAAATCCGCGAGGTCTTCACGCTCAAGGCGGCCTACGGCACATTGTCACAGAAGAACAACGGCATTATCGGCAATCCGAATTCGATCAATGCGCCGATGCTTTTCCCTGCTGGCATGAACATGCTGAACAAGCCTTATGTGGAAATGGGCGTGGGACTCACTAACATTTTTCGTCTGGTGAGAGTGGATGCTGTATGGCGCATGACGCACCGATATACGGACACTCCGGCCGGGAAGGTGAAGTCTCCGCATTGTTTCGTAGTGAACATGGGACTGGAACTCAGATTCTAAGTCGCAGTCCCATAGCAGTTTAAGCAGCTTTCTTGGATTCGAGACGGTGCTCGATATTGATGAGCAGACTGCCGAGGAGTCCTGCACAGAGCGAGCCCATCAGCACTGCCACCTTGCCCATATCACGCAGCATTGACGTAACCTCAGGTGCCTGGTTGCCGAATGAAAGGGTGTCCACGAAAATGGACATTGTAAATCCGATTCCTCCGAGGCAGGCTACGGCTATAAGCATTCTCCAAGTCGCGCGTGAAGGCATCTCTCCGATGCGGAGTTTGATGGCGATGAAGCTTGCCAATGAGATTCCGAGCGGTTTGCCGATAAGGAGTCCGAGGAAAATTCCCATTCCTACTCCGCCGAGTGCGGCATCGAAACTGAAGACATTGAAATAAGACAGGTCAGGGATTTCGACTCCGGCATTGGCCAGCGCGAATATCGGCATGATGAGGAAGTTCACCCACGGAGAGAGCAGGTGTTCGAGTCTGCTGCTCATGCTGATGGAGTCGCGTGAGATGACGGAAAGTCTTCTGAGACAATGTCTTTGAGGGCCGTTAGGAAAGCCGGAAGCTGTGGATTCTATGCCGCTGTATTCGGCAATGCGTCTTTCGTACTGTTTGCGTTTACGCTGGAAGTATGCTTCTGAGAAACGCGGTGTCATAGGTATCAGGAAGGCCATCACGACTCCGGACATGGTGGAATGTATGCCGGCGTAGTAGAAGAGGCTCCAGATGATGATGGCCGGCACGAGGTAGAACCAGACGCGTTTTTCGCCGAGTTTGTTCATGAGTACGACGAGGCAGATGAGGACGACTGCGATCGCGAGCAGGTCCAGTCGGACAGCGCCGCCGTAGAATAACGCCACTACCAGTATAGCGATAAGGTCATCGGCTATGGCCAATGCGGTGAGGAACACTTTGAGTGATACCGGTACTCTGTCGCCGAGTATGGACAGGATGCCGACTGCAAATGCGATGTCGGTGGCTGTAGGAATTCCCCAGCCTGAGGCGGCTGCCGTGCCGTGGTTTACCAGTGTGAATATCAATGCTGGGGCAACGACTCCTCCGAATGCTGCGATTACCGGCATGAGGGCTTTCTTCACTGTGGAGAGTTCGCCGACTTTCATTTCTCTGCGGATTTCCAGACCGACGGTGAAGAAGAAGATTGTCATAAGTATGTCATTGACAAAACTTTCGACTGTCATTCCGTGCGGGAAATAGACTCCGTTGCCTGACGGGGCGCTGAGGAACAGGGTTATGCTGGAGTTCAGGAAGTCGTGATAGAAGCCTTTGGTGAACGGGAGGTTCGCCAGCAGCATGGCCACGACTACGCAGGCGAGCAGGACGACGCCCTGTGCCCACGGCTGGTTCCTGAATGCTTTTCTTCTATGATCAAAATTCCGTATTCCCTTGGTCCAGGTGTAGATAGGTATAAGTCCCATAGCATTTGATATTTAAAAGTCCATTATTATCGTTTATTATCGTTCCGCAATCCTCCATTCCAGGCGCGAAAACGAGCTGCAAAAATAATCAAAACGACGGATTTTTCAATGACTTCTGCTCTTCTGCAAATCAGAAAAATCGTTAAATTTGTGTTTCCGTATGGGGGCTGATGCAGGTGGCTGTAGCGAAAACCGACACCTGTCAGCAATGTGTATAGAGTCATAAAGTATATTTATAATGGAAAAGGCAGGATTTGTGAAGGCTGGAAATTTTGTAGCAGATGAAAATTATTCAACTTGGTTGAAGTCAATCAAATGCAATACAATTCGCTACCAAGTTGGTAACGAATTAAAGAATTCAATGCCGGAGAAGCTAGCATACATTCCGTGGAGACATCATATCGATATACTGAGAAGGTGCAAGAATATAGAGGAAGCGCTGTTTTATATTGATGAGACTATCTCTAACGGATGGAGCCGACCTTTACACCGTCTCCAAACTTCTTGGCCACGCCAATATGCGCACTACGCAGATCTATGCAAAGATCGTGGATGAAAACAAGCGCAAAGCAGTTAATCTTATCCCAGCCCGATAATCAAAACGAATTCGTTTAGATTTTTACGGATTTATTTGTTTGTTTGTATGTTTGTAAGTATATTTGCAATCCAAAACGAAAACAATGGCCGACAATAATGCAACATTAGAACAAGTTGACGCTTTCTTGAAAGAGTTTCAAGCTAAAGCAAAAGTGTTCGGCATAGATTATAACATCGACAAGGAGGAAAACCAGCAAACACTATTTGACCTTGAAATTCCCGCGAGCAAGCGTGATGAATACATTCTATCATTAAGCCCCGAGGATTATTACCAAGGGCCAGATGTTAATGACTATGATCCCGAAGAGGGCAATGTGTGGATGTTCGGAATCGGGATAAAGAAGAGAGGACGAGGCAAAAAGATACCGATTTATATCAAGATTTATATCACCAAGGTTAATGGAGCCCCTAATTATTGTATCTCGTTCCATAGAGCAAAGTTTGAAATGACATTTCCTTATAAAGCAACGTTATGAAAAGTCCTTTTACCGGCGGAAACGTCACACAACAATTTAAGTACGAGACTTATACTTTTAGGAATGAAAAGTATACAGTCAAGAGATTCTATTATCAATGTTTCGATACTGGAAGGACTTTCTCCAATGCCGAAGTTGACGATAAGGTTATGGCTGATTTGTACGCCCAATATCGCGAGCGGCATGGGATACCCTCTCCTTCTGATTTAAAGAGTCTGCGCGAAAAGTACGGCCTCTCTGCTCATGTAATGTCAAAGATAGCCGGCATCGGTATTAATCAATATGGATTATACGAGAATGGTGAAATGCCAACCCTGGCTATCGGTTTGCGCTTGGCGTCTTTATTCGATAGGACATCTCTTCTGAAGAGTATTGAAAATGCACATGGTAAGTTGGGAAAAGACTACACAAGAGTAAAAGACCTTGTCGAATCATATTCTGAACCAGTTTCCTATTCTATTGAAAAAGTGTTTTATATCGATTTTGACGAAATAATGCCCTTGGTTTTCCCTTCCATCGCACTATCGATGAAGAATTCTCGTTGGGCCACATGTAGCATATAATAGATACGGTTATGGAAGATCCTAATAATATTAAGTTCAGGCTCGTCTCGATTTCTAACGAGAAAACCTCAACAATTCCTGGAGATGTTGATCTCGCTTCTATTTCAGAAGAATCTTTGCAGTTCCAATACAAGATTGGAACAATAATCAAATTCGCCGAGAATACAATTACCGTTGTTCCCAGTATCAGATATATGTTCGAGGGGGCCGTCCTTTTTGAATCCTCTGCAGAGTTTAATTATTCCGTTCTTTCTCTCGATGCTGTGATGGATGTGGATAAGGAGAATAAAAAACTTAATATGAAGGTTAATATTTTTCCTCCCCTTCTTGGCGCAGCCTATAGCTCTCTTCGAGGTATTGTGTATGCTCGCACATTGACTACTCCTCTCGAAAAGTATCCTCTCCCGATGATTGACATCAATACTCTATTATCGAAAAACGGGATTTCTGTCATGGAGTAGCATTTAGCGAGATCCTGCTATCCTTCAATAGATTAAGAATGAATATGATCGAAATTATTTTATCGACTTGTTCATTCTTTTTTCATGAACGAGAGGAAACAAATTATGAGAGCCAAAGAATATATTGCCTGTAGCGAAGCTTCGCTTAAACACCCCGCCGAAATCCGGCAGATCATTGACGAAATGCTGCCCCTGCGCTCCAGCCGGCAGCAGACCGTGGACTACTACAACCGGAAACTTATCGCCGACATCCGCCTCCAGGCCTGCCTGCTCCAGAAAGAACTCTACGAGAAAAACAACGCCATGCAGACGGCAGAACCGGAAGAATTTCAGATGAAAGAAGGAGAAATCCCGGTCGAAATCGCCGCTTCTGTCCGTGACGAACTGTTCGACGTCGTCAAGGAAGACAAGACCTTCGGCTACCTCTACTTCCTGCTGGGGAACCTTCACAACAGCCAGCGGCCGACCAACCCGATAGACTGTGTGCCGGACGAACACGGAATTGTCGAGGCGCTGAAAATCTCCCGCGACGATTACCCGAAATCCAGCCTCTCAGAATTCATGGACGATGACATCAACTTCGCCCAGTATCAGGACCTCACCGATGCAGGCATCACGGATGAAGCGAAACTGCTGACCTGGTTCAACAATGCCTACCGCATCTATGACAAAATGAGGCTGGTCAAATCCAACCCAATCGCCGCCGTTCGAGTATTTCTGGACGACAACAGCTATGAAAACCAGGCGGCGAAGGATCTGATGGGCCGGTTCATTTGCGAGATTATCAGCAGAACAGCACAGGATGACAAGCGACTCGGCCGTATTGAAGAAGAACTGGACCGCCACCTTCCAGACGAATCCTCCCTCCCGGACATGGGCTCTTCCAAGTTCCACTTGCAGCAGAAAAAGGGCCGCAAAACGGACTTTGTCCGCGTAATGAACGTGTTGCTCGAAATGGGATTCATCGTCGATTTTGATGCCGCAAAAGCCAAGAAGTCTGATTTCTTCCAGGCCCTTGGCAAACTCCTCAACGAAAACTTCAAAGACTACCAGAACCTCCTCTCCACGACCAAAGGAGCCTCTGTATCAGACCAGAGAGCACTCACCAAAGTTTTTGAGGACATGCTGGCCAAGCAAAAAGACATCATCTCCAAATAACGGCAAAATGTTTTTGTACTGAACGTTCACTACAAAAACGGACTGCTTGCGGACATCTACCTTTGCTCACGATAACCATCGTGAGCTTTCTTTGTAATATAAGGCGCCAAAAGAAAGAAGCGACACGACATAAACAACAAGATTTATGTCGCAAGAACTTACATTCAACGAACTGCCCGGAGCAGTCGCCGCCCTCATCGATAAAGTCGATGAACTGAAAGAACTCATCCTCTCTCGCAAAGAGGAAGCCACCGCCGTGATTGAGGACAAATTGTTCGACCTGGGCCAACTGATTGGCTACCTGCCGGAACATCCGGCGAAGTCCACGGTATACGGCTGGGTTTGTGACAACCTGATTCTCTACAGCAAGACCGGCAAACGCCTGAGATTCAAAAAGTCCGAAATCGACGTCTGGCTCTCTCAGAACGCACACAAGACGGACGCTGACCTTCAGGTGGATGCCCTCAACCTCGCTATGGAAAGAAAAGGAGGTCTGAGATGAAACAGCCCCGCCTCCTCGGAGATATCATGAAAGAATACCTCCTCGAATCCGACGACGACTTCGTCGAAGCCTTCCGCCGCCTCTACAAAGAACACGGCTCCAACTTCCTGGACGATGAACCCAAAAAGGAGGATAGCCATGATCAATAGAGCCACCATCCTCGACAAGACCCACTACGGAGCCGACATCTACTCCCACATCATCAGGGAGCACTTCCCGTCCGAAATCGTGATGCACGTTAAAGGAAGGGACTGCGGAATCATCCGCAACCCCTTCCACGACTGGGAGCCCTGTCTGAACATCATCCGGCTAGAGCCTGAAAAGAAACTCTGTGACGAACTTGCCGTTCATCACGACCTCTCCGGCACCATCCCCGACGGCGACGTCCTCGATTTTGCCGAACGCTACTACGGCAAATCCGGCCAGTTCCTGCTGGAGCACATCAACAAGGAGATGAACCAGCACCTGGAAGAAGACTTCCAGTACTACCAGAAGCCCGGCGAAAAACCCAAGGGACCGCGATTCTCCTTCTTCCGTGCCCCCATCACCAACACCCGCCCCTACAAGAGCATCACCCTCACCGGAGCCTTCGCCTACATTACCGGCCACTACGCCGCCGAGCAGACCAGGACCCTCCATTCCATCACCGACAAGAACCAGACACGCCTCTACAAGGCCGCCCACTTCGACTACGCCACCTTCTGCAGCCAGTTCCGCACCCGCAGCGATAAAGACGTTCTGGAAGTCTCCAACCTCATCTGCCTGGACTTTGACCACCTGGTCGATGTCGAATGTCTCTTCCAAAAACTCCTACTTCGAGACGGAACTGCTGTTCCGAAGCCCATCCGGCCACGGCCTCAAATGGGTCATCCCCATCGCCGAGAATCGCCTGTTCCACGCCGACTACTTCGCCGCGCAGCCTACTACATCAAGCAGACCTACAGCATAGAAGTGGACAAATCTGACAAAGACCTCAGTCGCGCCTGCTTTCTCCCTCACGATTCCAACGCCTACCTAAACCCCAAATACGCCACCAGATAATGAAAAAGACATTCAATCCAGAAGAATGGGCCGAACCCCAGAGTCAGCTCGCTTCCCAGCATACACCGCAGCCCACAGCCCGAACCGCCCTCCCCGAAGACAACATCGAAATCGTCACCCAGCGCATCGAGGCTGTCGGAAAAGACATCACCGGCGGCTATGCCACCTGGCGCGACCTCGGCTTCGCCCTCAGTGACGCCCTGGGCGAAAACGGCCGCGACTACTTCCACCGTATCTCCCGCTTCTATCCCGGATACACCGAGAAAGAATGTGACAGCCAGTACGACAAATGTCTCCGCGCCCACGGCACCGGCATCACCATCAAAACCTTCTTCCATGCCGCCAAAGACGCCGGCATCTCCGTTTCCGTTCCCTCACGTCCTTCGCTTCCCTCACATACCTCATTCCGCCAGAATGGGGCACCCCGTCAAAACTCCCCATCATTTTCACCGAATAAGGAAAATGATGGAGACGGGGCAAGTGAGGGCGAAGAGGAACCGCCGCTTCCCACCTTCGCCCGGGAAATCCGTGACCTCCTGCCGGAATTCTTCCGCAAGATTGTGGACCAGTCCGTCTCCAAAGAAGACGCCGACATCCTGCTTCTGAGTTCCCTCACGGTCATCTCCGCCACCCTCCCGAACGTCTCCGGCATCTACAACCGTCGCCCCGTCTGGACTAACCTCTTCCTCTTTGTCACCGCCCGCGCCTCCTCCGGCAAGGGACGGCTATCCCTCTGCAAATTCATCATCGACCCCATCCACTACCGCCTGCGCGAAATCAACGAAGCCGAAGAGATGGAATACGAGCAGAAGATGCAGCAGTACCAGGCCAACAAAAAGAAGATGAACATGGACAAACTCCAGGAACCGCCGCTGCGGATGCTCTTCATCCCCACCAACTCCAGCGCCACCGCCGTCTATCAGGTCCTTGGCGACAACGACGGCCAGGGCATTATGTTCGAGACCGAAGGCGACACCCTCGCCAACACTTTCTCCTCCGACTACGGCAATTACTCCGACGGCTTCCGCAAGGCCTTCCACCACGAAACATCTCCTATGTCCGCCGCCTGGGCCTCATCACCTTCCGCATCGCGATGATTCCCTCCGCAGTCAGGACGATGGACGAAGGCTCCTTCGGCACCGACCTCGAATGCCTGGACGATGACTTCAACGCCGCAATGGCCATCTCCAAGGCCCTCCTGCAGCACACCGCCCGGGTTTTCAAAGACATGCCAAGGGTGGGCACGCAGCAGCCCGCCGAGAGGAATATCAAGAAATGGACGGAAGAAGGGCTGCTTGAGAGGATGGATTTGGGGCGGTATAGGAAAGTGAAATAAGATGCTTTCTCGCGTTCGCGGGTTTTATAAGTGCAGTTTTATGCCAAAATATCCGTAAAAATCTCTAACTTTGTATGTTTAAGCAGACAATAATAGCCAGAAAGCAGAAAAATCCTATGGGATTGAAATTCATAGACCTGTTCGCCGGTCTTGGTGGATTCCATCTCGCGCTCCAGAAATTGGGGCACGAGTGTGTATTTGCCAGCGAGTTGAAGGAGGATCTCCAGCAGTTGTACGAAATCAACTTCGGAGGTGGCGTCATTCACGGATCAAGTGCAAACCCCTGTGTTATGAT
>UMEF01003453.1_pt1 | contig 11338 bp, 10 predicted proteins | sample 1964671 | NCBI WGS metagenome assembly UMEF01 (sample SAMEA4836012, study PRJEB28245) | human gut metagenome | biome: gut microbiome; material: fecal sample | place: Denmark | collected 2008 | reverse complement strand
CGACACATTTCGTTTTTGCGATTATACGTCGCTTTTGCATATTGTGACCAATACACATCTCCAGAATGCTTCAACGTGAGAGCATTTCCGCTTTCGACAGTCCACTTGACCTGATATCCGTCATCCACGTAGAAATACGCGCTGGTGTTCATATCCATTCTGTAGGTGTCGCCGTTTCTTATAGTAGTAGATTTCGGTCCCCGCACAATCAGTTCTCCAGGAAAGCCTTTAGCCTCTCTTGTCAATTTTAACTGTAATTTCCGCTCTGTCTCAAACTTTTTGTCGTATGCAGTGACAGTTACGTCCGCAGTGCCGAAGCCGTCGCCGTTGTACAATGTATAAGCCGCACGCTTGTCAGTGGTCCCTTTAGGCAGAGGCCGGAACTCCTTGCAGATGGACTCATTTGAGCAGGAAATGGTAACATCGTTGGATATGCTGATGTCCGGTCCTACGACGACAGTAATATCCGGATAGTAAGTAGGATCGTAAGAATCTGAGGAAGGGTAGATTTGGTCCCAGATGACTTCATCTCCATCCTTCAGTATGATGGCCTTATAACTACCGGCGGTGCGCTTATTATAACCGACAACCAGACGGGACTCTATATCCCTGATGGCGACCTGGACAGTTTTGGTGCCGGCTTTCTCAGATTTGACGGTTATGGCCGTATTGCCTTTTTTCAGACCGGTAAATACTGCCTTCCCTTCATTGAAAGACATTGACAGATATTCCGAATCGTATTCCCAGTCAAGAGATGATGCATTGGCCTTTTCCGGCTCAATGGTCATTTCCAATACGGTTTCATATCCTGTGTACAGGAGCAATGTTTCCGGCACGGTAAAGGATGTTACCGGAACAGGCTTCACCGAGACGCTGACAGTCGCTTCAGCGTTTCCGCATTTGGCAGTGATGGTGGCACTGCCCGGCGCATAGGCCGAGACATATCCGTTCATCACGGTCGCCACGCTCTCATTGTCACTGCTCCATTCGAGTACAGCCGTGTTGAGTGCTTCTGAAGGTACTACATCATACTGGATCAAGGCGCCGTCGCCCTGCGTCATGTCCAGATATCTGCTGTTCGGGTCAACGATTATGATCTCGGTTACCGTGAGGTCATTCTTTTCGTTTTTGCGGCATCCCGGTATCAGTAATGCTGCAGCGGTGATGGCTGCGCCCAAGCGTATGAGTGTTCTGCTGATTCTGTGGAAGTTCATAGTATAAGTACGTATTAGAGTTCTACTTTAAATGAAATTTTAGTGTTGTTGCACAATGGCATCGCTGCAAATATAGCCAGACAATGCAGAAAAATATATACGTAATTTTACGTATATTTTGCGTTTACAGGGCGAAAATCGCCAATATTTGCCGTGATTTGCTGCTCCGTTTACTTGAACGGGATGATTTTTACTGTGCCGGGAATCTCATCGTCTTCTTCCGGCGTGAGATGGATGATCCGCTGGTTTGAGCTGCCGCGGAAATGGAGTTGAGGGTCTTTCAAAGCCTCGATGAACGGGCCGTCCACGAGAACGTCAATGTATGGAAGGAGCATGGAAAGCCGCTCGTCCGCACGGATTTCTTCTATGGTGAATCCGGTCCAGCACCAGATGGTCTTATTGGTTTCGGCCTTGATTCTCCTGGCCAATGCAGTGAATCCCTCCACCTGATAGAACGGGTCGCCTCCGCTGAACGAAACATTGCTGAATTCGTCGTCGGTTATCACCTTCATCAGGTCATCGACGCTCATCTTGTGTCCGTTCTCGAATTTCCATGACTGCGGGTTATGGCAGCCGGGACAATGATGTCTGCATCCTGCACAATAAATGGAGGTGCGCAGGCCCGGGCCGTCAGCCATGGTCTGCTCCATCACCTCCATTATATACAGTCCCTCCATATTCCTGCAAAACATAAATAACGCTGATCGCGTTATTTATGCACTACTCGATCTTTAAGCTCCGCGAGCTTCGCACTGTTCCAGCGGTTCGTCGTACCTACCAGGTAGCCCGTGATCCTCTGGAGCGTGTCGATGTTATGTCCGTGACAATGAGGACATTCCGTCAAGTTCTCACTCGCATCCTCATATCCGCAGTCAAGACACCTGTTGCGGTTATGGTTTACGCTGCCGTAACCGATATTGTACTTGTCCATAAGGTCCACGATATTCATGATGGCCTCAGGATTGTGCGTCGCATCCCCGTCAATCTCCACATAGAATATATGTCCGCCCCTCTCAAGCTCATGATAAGGCCCTTCGATCTCCGCCTTATGCTTCGGAGTGCAATGGAAATAAACCGGAACGTGACTTGAATTCGTATAATAGTCCTTGTCAGTAACTCCCTTTATGATACCGAACTTCTTCTTGTCCATCTTCGTAAACCTTCCGGACAGACCTTCCGCAGGCGTTCCGAGCACACTGAAATTATGCTGGAACTTCTCGGAATAGCTATTGGCCTTGTCCCTGAAATATGTGACAATCCTGAGTCCGAGATCCTGCGCCTCGTCAGACTCTCCGTGGTGCTTGCCGACAAGCGCGATAAGACACTCTGCCAGTCCGATGAAGCCGATGCCGAGAGTTCCCTGGTTTATCACTGATTCCACAGTGTCGTCCGGCGACAGGCTTTCGCTTCCGATCCACAATTTGCCCATCAGCAGCGGGAACTGCTTCTTCAGCGCAGTCTTCTGGAAATCAAATCTCTCGCACAACTGCTGAGCAGTGATATCCAGCACTTTGTCCAGCTTGTTGAAAAACTCCTTGATCCTCTCGTCCTTGTCACTGATACCCATACACTCGATAGCCAGACGGACAATATTGACAGTCGTGAAACTCAGATTGCCTCGACCGATAGACGTCTTGGGGCCGAACCTGTTTTCGAAGACCCTGGTCCTGCAGCCCATAGTGGCCACCTCATGATGGAACCTGTACGGGTCATCCGCTTTCCAGTCTGGATCCTGGTTGAACGTGGCGTCAAGGTTCAGGAAATTAGGGAAGAAACGTCTCGCGGAAACCTTGCAGGCGAACTTGTAGAGGTCATAGTTAGGGTCTTCCGGAAGATAACTGACACCCCTTTTCTTTTTCCATATCTGGATAGGGAAGATGGCAGTGCTGCCGTTTCCTACACCCTCGTAAGTGGTGTTCAGAATCTCCCTGATGATGCAACGTCCTTCGGCGGAAACATCTGTTCCGTAGTTTATCGAACTGAATACCACCTGGTTGCCTCCACGTGAATGGATGGTGTTCATGTTGTGCACGAATGCCTCCATAGCCTGATGTACGCGGCTGACAGTCATATTGATGGCATGCTGTTTCAGCCTCTCGTCGCCCTTTATTCCTACCAGATCACGCTTGATGTAGTCGTCGATCGGAGCATCCTTCAGATGGTCGAGGTCAATGCCTTCGAACGCGGCGAGCTTGTCGATTTCCTCCTTGTAGGTCTTCCTTACGTAAGGAGCCAGATAGAAGTCAAATGCCGGAATCGCCTGGCCGCCGTGCATTTCATTCTGGACAGTCTCCATTGAAATACATGCAAGCACTGCTGCGGTCTCGATTCTCTTGGCCGGCCGTGACTCGCCGTGACCTGCGTGGAAGCCCTCGTCCAGAACCTTGTCGAGCGGGTGCTGGAGACAGGTCAGACTCTTGGTCGGGTAATAATCCTTGTCGTGAATATGGATATATCCTTTATAGACAGCCTCTTTTACATCCTCAGAAAGCAGACACTCGTCCACATAGGTCTTCGTGGCCTCGGACGCGAACTTCATCATCATTCCCGCAGGCGTGTCAGCATTCATGTTGGCATTCTCACGAGTAATGTCATTGGCCTGAGCGTCAATGATTTCCTTGAAAATCTCGCAGGTCTTGGCCTTGCGCGCGAGATTTCGCTGGTTCCTGTATGCAATGTATTTCTTCGCGACCTCCTTGCGCGGACTTTTCATCAGCTCGAATTCTACGCAGTCCTGAATTTCCTCGACACCCATCTTTTCGGTGTCCTTCTTGGAGATGGCATCAGCAATCTTTGCGGCAAGGACAATGTCTTCGCCGTTTTCGGTCACATTCATGGCCTTGAGAATGGCCGCAACGATTTTCTGGTTGTTGAAGTCAACGAGACGTCCGTCCCGTTTGATTACATACTTGACCATAATATTAGAGGTTTGTGTTATTTGTCGGTTTGCACTGTCTTGCAGGCTTCATAGGTCAGAGTGCAAGGCAGTTCTTACAAAGATAGGAGATTTATCAAAGCGATATCCGGTGCTGAAAGGAAAGTTTTCAACACCGGACAGTGAATAAATATCGTTATGGTTTTGGTAATCAGCCTACGACCCATACGAGCACGTGGCGGTCGAATGTGGTGTATTCCAGTTCGAACTCATCCTCGTATCCGTCTTTGTGGATAAATGTGGCCTCGAGTTCGCCTTCACCCTTCGGACGGAAGCGCTCGATCTCGATCTGCTCTGCGAAATCCACATTGTATATGGACAGCCTCTTGAAAATAGCCTCCTTGGCGCACCAGTAGATGGCGAGCTGCTCATTCCTCTTGTCGTCGTCGAGGTCGTCGATTTCGTCTTCGGACAATGCCTTCAGCTCCACTGCGGAGAAGTCGCGGTCCAATGACTCTATGTCAATGCCGACATCCTCGCTTTCGTGCAGGATGACAGCAACATATTTGTCTGTATGTGTGATGCTTATGTTGGTGACTCTGTTCTCGAGGAACGGTTTTCCGTTATCGTGATGGCTCAGATAGACCTTTTCGTCGAACAGTTCGTTCAGGAGAGCCCTTACTGCGAGTCTCTGTTTGCGGAGCGATTCGCTTTTGATCCAGGAAATCTCTTCCATTTCATCGGATGGAGTGGAACTCAATGCCTTGAGTTCTTCTTCACTTTCGGTTATCTGCCATACTGCGATTTCCGCTTTGTTTTCAAGTACTTTTTTAAGATATAGTCCCATAATTTTTTCTGCTTCAGGATTTGATGGATGTTCTTGTAGTTCCGAAATACGAAATGCCCGTGCACGGTGAATAACCGCACACGACATAATGGTCTCCGTCGTCATCTGCGGACGGGAGACTGTTTACTACAATGTATGATTCTGTCGTAGAGAAACACGACAGTGGATCGTCAACTGGCGATCCTGCTGTCATTTTTTGATTATCGTTTACAGAACTGGGAGGTTCCATATAAAACCTTAAGCGTTTTTGTTATCCGTGCAAAGATAATGCATTTTTCTGATTTTGCATAAAATTTGTCAGAATCGGGAATTCTGGCTGAAAATTTGCAGGCGAATTGAGTTAAAAACAGTAGCGAAGTAGGCAATCTATTGATTGAAATTGTTATCTTTGCGGTGGAAACGTAAATAAAGTATAACTAAATAATATAACATTTACTATGAAGTATTTGACTAATGAGAAGTTGACCATCGTTGGTGCCGGCGGAATGATCGGTTCCAATATGGCTCAGACAGCGCTTATGCTTGGTCTTACCCCTAACATCTGCCTCTATGATATTTTCGAGCCGGGTGTTCACGGTGTTGCTGAAGAAATGTACCACTGCGGTTTCGAAGGTGCAAACATCACTTGGACAGTAGATCCTGAGGTTGCATTCAAGGACGCAAAATACATCATCTCTTCAGGTGGAGCTCCTCGTAAAGAGGGTATGACCCGTGAGGATCTTCTCAAAGGAAACTGCCAGATCGCAGCTCAGTTCGGTGACTACATCAAGAAGTATTGCCCTGATGTAAAGCACGTTGTCGTTATCTTCAACCCTGCTGACGTTACCGCTCTTACAGCATTGATCCATTCAGGTCTGAAACCTGAGCAGCTCACCTCTCTCGCAGCTCTCGACTCTACACGTCTCCAGAGCAATCTCGCAAAAGAGTTCGGTGTTCCTCAGAGCTCAGTTACCGGCGCCCACACTTATGGCGGACACGGTGAGCAGATGGCAGTATTCGCTTCACAGGTTAAGGTTGAGGGCAAACCTCTCTCAGAGATGGGCCTTTCAGCTGAAAGAATGGCGGAGATCAAGCAGAACACCATTCAGGGTGGTTCAGCTATCATCAAACTCCGTGGCCGTTCTTCATTCCAGAGCCCTGCTTACAATGCAGTGAAGATGATCGAGGCTGCCATGGGCGGCGCTCCGTTCACACTGCCTGCAGGTACTTATGTGAACAATGAGAAGTACCAGAACGTGATGATGGCCATGCCTACAACTATCGATGCTACAGGCTGCCACTACGTGATGCCTCAGGGAACTGCTGAAGAGCTTGCTGCTCTCGACGCTTCTTATGCACACCTTTGCAAGATGCGTGACGAGATCGTTGCTCTCGGAATCGTTCCTGCAGTCGCTGACTGGAAGAAGGACAATGCTAATCTGTAATCGCTGAGCGATACGATATAAAAATTAGGGGAGACCGATCGGGCCTCCCCTTATTGTTTGTATCTGCTTGGCGTTCTACAATGCGTCGAATGCGAAAACGTGAGCTTTTTCTGCGCCCCAGGTGGAATCCACCACGAGTCTCAATGCATTGGCCTTTACAGGTGCTGCGAATTCGACTTTGCGGAGCCTCAGATAATTGCCCTTACCCTCATAGACGGTCTTCCATTGACCTTTGACCTGAGCCTCGATCCTGAAATCCTTGGCCATCATCTTCGGCATTTCCACCCTCTCGGTAGTCGCCTCGAATTTTCTCATTCTCTTGCTTCTGTATTTGAACTCGGAATCGAAGATGATCCTGGCACCTGTCAGAGTGACAGGCTTCTTCCATGTATAGACGATGCTTTCTTCGCCAGGAGCCACCCAGACGCCATTGTCGGCGCCATCCCATTGACGGTCAATGCCGTTGCGGAGAATCATGTTCTCCTCGGAGGTGGTGGAGCTCATTGTCAATGCTGATGGCTTTCTCCATCTGTATGGGAGCATGCTGTCGTCGTCCTCCAGCATGTCTTGAAGTTCTGCGATATGGTCTTTGCGCACGCCAGCCGGTGTTGTGTCGTATTTTATTGCCAGCGCGGCTCCTGTTCCTGCAGCCTGTCCGAGCAATGCGCAAGTGGCCATCACTCGTGTCGATGACAGTCCCATGTGTGTGGCGGAGATGTCCCTTCCGGCAAACATGAGGTTTGGAACATTGACAGAATACAGGCAGTCGAAAGGTATTCCGAAGCGTGTAGGAGTCGTATATTCGACGGACATTTTGCCCTTGCTGTGGAATGCTTCAGGGTTGTGGTTGTCCAGTGTCCAGCCGCCGTAGGCGATGACGTCTTCGAAGTGTCCTCCTGACATGACGTCGTTCTGGGTGAGGATGTGCGGGCCTACATAACGTGTGGATTCACGCTTGCCCGGAAGTGAGCCTATCCAGTCGAGGTCGTAGTTCTTGCATCTGCCGTCAGGATGGTTCTTCATATATTCCCATACGCCATAGGCAATGCGTTTGAGTTCGAACTGGATGTCGTTGGCGTCCTTGATGGTGTTGATCGTGCCGCCGTATTCTATCCACCAGTAGTTGTTGTCCTTAGGGAAAGGCTTCTTGTAGTTGAACTTGACGCCGGGAATCGTGGATTTCGGCTTGTCATAGTTGAAGTCGTCATCGGTAAAATGGTATGCCCAGTCAGGTGCTGTGAACGGATGGTCCTCATCTGTCTTTCTGAGCTGGAGCAGGATGGAGTTGCCCATTGTCTTGGAATCGCCTCCGTTTTCTCCTACAAATGACTCATTGAACTCATCTGCAAACTCTCTTCCGTGGCGGTATTTGGCGCCTGAGAGTCTGAGGATGCCGTCGCCGGTGCAGTCGAGGAATACGGTGCCTTTTATGAGATATTTGGTGTAAGCATTTGTATTCCATGCTTTTACTGCAGCGATTCTGTCTCCGTCCATGACCACGTCTTCCACTGATGTGTTAAGGAGAAGCGTGATGTTTTTCTCGCAGATTACTGTAGAATAGAAGGCGTCGTCCCAGAGGGTGTATCTCATAAGCGGATTGTGTCGGAAGTTCCTCAGCTGGATTTCTTCCAGGAGTCCTGCTTCAGCATTCTGGTCGCCTTTTGCTCCGACGATGCCCATGCGGATTTCGCTGGATGCATTGCCTCCAAGTACCGGGCGGTCCTGAACCAGGATGACCGTGCTGCCGTGTCTTGCTGCGGAAACTGCAGCGCAAACGCCTGCGATTCCGCCTCCGGCCACGACGACGTCAGCCTTGAGTTCCTTGTTGTAGATGGTCTGTGAATTCTTTTCCGTGAGAAGTCCGTCTGCTTCTTTTCTTGTGTTCTGTGCGGTCATTCCTGTGATGCTTGTCGCAAGAAGTGCTGCCGCAATGATGGTTTTTCTAAAGATGCGCATCGTTATTATATGTGTATTATGCAAAGATACACATATTTTCTGATTACGGAACCGGCTGTGTCCGGATTCCGGGCTCAAGCTGTCCGATGTGGCAGATTACGGAACAGGGTCGTATCCTGAGCCACCCCACGGATGGCATCTGAGTATGCGTCGCACAGTGAGGTAGAGCCCTTTGAACGGCCCCCATTTGCGGAAAGCCTGAAGTGCATATTCTGAACACGTAGGCGTGAACCTGCAAGCCGGTGGCGTATAAGGCGATATGCAGGTCCGGTAAAATTTGATGAGGACAATGAACGGGAAGATCGAAACCTTCTTCAGTGTCTCGACAAATCTGTTCTTCGGTTTCGTGTCAATGCTGTTCATCGCTCTCAGGTGTTTCTTCCGGTGCCCCTTTTTGTGCTGCCTCCGGTGCTTCTTTTATGGTTTCTTCCCGTGTCGATTTCGGTGTAGCAGCAATCGCAGTAACTTTTGCCGCGAGACCCTCAAGAATGTTTCTGACGGAGAGAACTACAGCGTTGAAGTCGAGAATGTCCTTGGAACTGTAGATGAAAAGTATGTCTGTGCCGCCTTTCTCTGCATTGACAGGGAGAAGATTCTTGTTCAGCCGGTAGGCTTCGCGGATGCGGCGTTTCAGGAGGTTGCGCTTGACGGCGCGGCGGAAGCATTTTTTAGGGACAGATACGACTATCCTGTTGAAAGGCAATTCGTTGCCTATGCGGTAGCAGTATCTGAATCCATCAGTGAAGCCATAACGTCCGGACGCGAAAAGTCTGGAAAGGTCTGTCCCGACTGACAGCCTCTCCTTCTTTTTCAATGTTTTCCGGAAGTCATTGTCCATAAATTCAGTGATTCTTCTCGAGATAAAGCTCCAGTGCGCGTGCCACAGACGGTGCTTCAGCCGTTGGCGCCTTTATCTCAATCGGCAGTCCGGCCTCTTCCATGGCCTTGACAATCAGTTTGCCGAAGGTTACGAATTTGGTGTTTTCCGGCTTGTAGTCCGGGTAGTTCTCGAACAGTGATTTCAAGTCTGCCGGATTGTAAACCACTATCATATCGTAAGATTTCAGGTCCACACCTTTCAGGTCCTGCGGCACTGATTTGACGAAAACTGCTGTGTTGTAGTCCAGTTTGTGCTCCTCGAACAGTCCGCGCAGCGCATCATTGCTGCTTGTGTCTGAGGTGGTTATGAGGAATTTCTCATCCTTGTGTTTCGTACCGATCTGCTCAATGACTGATGCCGGGGTGCCGTTTCCGTAGAAAATCTTGCGTTTGCGGAATACAATGTGTTTCTGAAGGTACATTGCGACTGCTTCGGTGGTGCAGAAGTACTTCATTGTCTCCGGTACTTTCACTCTGAGTTCTTCGCAAAGCTTGAAGAATGCGTCGATAGTATGTCGAGCGGAAAAAACAATCGCAGTGTAATCCAAAATGTTAAGTCGCTGACCTCTGAATTCTCGTGATGTGAGCGGTTCAATCAGAAAAAACGGCATAAAATCTATCTGAACACCGAATTTTTCTTTGAGAGTCTCGTAAGGAGCGACATTCATAGGCGTCTCCTGCGAGATCAAAATCTTCTTTGTTGCCATACCAATCCTATCCTACAAATATACCATCGAAATCACCAGCAGCACTGCCGGTAATATTTCGACGCTGCAAAGGTACGAAATTGCTGTGAAAAATCCGCAATCTTGAGTGATAATCTGATATCTGCGTATGAGATTGACAGTAAAAAGCAGCCCTGTGAAGATATAGGCTGCCGTTTTTATGTGAGGAAGGCAACTGCTTGATATTGCGAGGATTGTGATGCCGATGGCGAGGAAGAATGTTTCCAGGATGAAGAAGTTCGCCCCGCCATGTCCGGAAATCTTGGCTGTATCGAATCTGATTTTGCCGGTAGGGGTTACGGCTCCCGCTATCCATCTCACAAGCAGGTATGCGCACAGGATCCCGATGATGGCCAATGTCTGGAATCCGGGGGACAGTGCCGAAAGGAACTTGTTGTGGAACAGTCCGAGTCTGGAGATGCAGAGGCTGCAGATGAATATCGATGCCAATGCTACCGAGTCCCGTTCCCTGCTCAGTCGCATGTTCCCTTCAATCGACACTATTTCTCTCCATCTGAAAAGTGTGTCCCATATGTACGGCAGTACTGAAATGAATCGCCTCATGCTGATTAACAGTAGGACAATGCAGAGGGCCATGAGTGCCCAGTTCAGCGGTGATGTGCCCCAAAGGTCTGTCGTCGGGATGCTCTGCTCTGTAGTCGTGTGCATGAACAGCTGTCCCTGAGCGAATGCTTCAGAGACAGGCCTGATCTGCAATGTGTCCACAGATGTTATTTCTGATGATATAGTCGGCATTTGTCATTTAGCTTGCTGGGAGCGGTTCAGCTTTCGCGGATTTATAAGGCTTTTTTCGTGTGTCATACTCCCGCGTTTCCTCATAGAGCTTCTTCTCTTGTTTCTCTCATTGTTGGTGCTTCGCGTCTGACCCTGTCAGTTTCTGCGCTTGGCTGAAAACAGTGTTCGTCTTCGGAGTCGTGCTTCCCGCCTCAGTTAGTTTCCGCGCTTGGCGCGATACCCCATGGCGCAAAGCAGCGCAGTGACCTTGTCCCGGAGATCCCCCTGAATCGTGATCTCCCCGTCTTTAGCCGTGCCACCCACTCCGCACTTGACTTTCAGCGTTTTTCCTAGTTCCTTGAGGTCGGACTCGCTGCCTACAAAGCCGCTTACCAATGTCACCTGCTTGCCGGCCCTGCATCTTCTGTCGATGCTTACCGTCAGTTTCTGCTTCTCCGGAGCCAATGTCTCGTCCTCCGTTACGCTTTCCTGCTCATATTTAAAATCAGGATTCGTGGAATAAACCACGCCTAATCGCTGTTTCCAATCGTTCTCTGCCATCTTTTGTCTTCTTTATTCTGGTATATTCTGGTCATGTGGCCACCGGCTGGCGTGCTCAGAGGCTCTCTTTAAGCTTGGTTACCTCCTCCAGGGACAAGCCGGTTGCCTTCGCCACGATCTCG
>UMEF01020429.1_pt1 | contig 11566 bp, 10 predicted proteins | sample 1964671 | NCBI WGS metagenome assembly UMEF01 (sample SAMEA4836012, study PRJEB28245) | human gut metagenome | biome: gut microbiome; material: fecal sample | place: Denmark | collected 2008 | reverse complement strand
TCCTGAATGCGGCATGCCAGTCCTTTGGCGTTGCCATCCCTTAAGGTTACGGAACTGATGAGGATGGGGGTTATGGAGGATAGATTCATAAGGACCATAGAGAAATAACCTGCATATGATACGTCAACCTGTTCCGAGAAAACGTTTTAGAGGGTACCAAGTCTTGGTAGCAGTAAGATAAACATGCGAACCGCTGCGCTTACCCTCTATCTTCCTCGTCCACAAGGTTTTCCACCTGACCAAAACTAGTTTCATTATGGCATTCTAACAGTCGAATGGATGAACTGAATTTGTGTATACAAATCATGGCAAATGTGGCAACTTTCACCATCAAATTTAGATGAGACTTGATAGATAATTCTTATATTTGTACAGCAAGGGAATTCCACGAATGTGTAAAATACAAATGACGAGTTCTTATGTGACTTGTCTCCTGGGAATAGTTCCAACAGAATAGGAATTGTTATGAGTTTGAAGTTGATAAACAATATAAGTGAGAGGGTTGTAGATGATCTCAAAGTTCGGATGTCAAATGGAAGCCGCGTCAGTATCGCAGCGGCCTCTTTCTCTATCTACGCCTTTGAGGCTCTCAAGAAGGAATTGGAAAAGGTGGAACAACTTCGGTTTATTTTCACATCTCCGACATTTGTAAGCGAATGTGGAAGCAAGGAAAAAAGAGAATTCTTTATACCGAAACTTAACAGGGAACGCAACCTTTATGGAACAGACTTCGGAATAAGGCTGCGCAATAAATTGTCCCAGAAAGCCATCGCAAAGGAATGCGCAGATTGGATTCGTAGGAAAGTGCAGTTCAAGTCAAACTCTTCCAGTGAGCAGATTGGAGGATTCCTTCACCTGTCCGGCGAATCCGATGGAGTAAAGCACATCTATTTTGTGGCTGAGACAAAGGGCTCGATGTCTTCACTTGACTTGCGTGGAATTGAATCCGGCAAGATTGCGTGTGCTGAAAAGCTCTTCAAGCAGTTATCTACTTCTGATGTCCACTATGGTAAAATCGATAGTTTTGACCAGTTGATGACTCTTGTGCGATAAAATGCTATGCAGACAGCCTTCATCATATTATCGATTGCCATAGCGATTCTTGTTCCGGTCATTATCGTGATCGGGAACAAGAAGCGTGACGCGAGGCGAGATGAATTGGTACAGGAGATTGAACCGGAAATTACTCCTGCGCTTGAGGAGGTGTCCGCTTACTACAGCTACTCGCATTATATCACGGAGTCGGAAAGGACAACTTTGAGCAACAAATATGAAGTCCTGGGAAAGAAGCTCAGGAAAGTCTGTGGAACACGACAGTTAAGGCGGTCTCCGGAATGGAAGGCTGCGGATAGGCTGTGCAAGGCATTGTCCAACACAGAAGAGTTCAAAAAGGAGAACAATCGTCAGTTCATCCGTCGAGAACTGGAACGCAACAGGGAATTCTTTGATACGATGCTCAAATATCCTCTGGATGCACAGCAGCGTGAAGCGATTGTCTCACTGGAGGATAATGTCCTCGTCATAAGTAGCGCTGGTAGCGGAAAGACCATGACCACAGTCGGCAAGGTCCGTTATCTTGTGGACAAGCAGGGCGTGGATCCGTCCAAGATCCTTATGATTACCTTCACCCGCAAGGCGGCCGAATCTCTTTCAGAGAGACTCGGGGAAAAGTCGCTCAGATGCGTCACATTCCACAGATTGGCGCTTGATATAATCGCTGAGGTCACTGGACGTAAGCCTACTATAGCGGATAAAGGATTGCCGGCTTTGGTGTATCACGATCTTATGGACAACAATGCGACATTCAAGTCGGCGATTTCCGACTATATCCTTAACAGTCGTTACCGAATGCCTGACCAGTTCGAGTATTCTTCAAGAGAGGAATATATCGCTGCCCGCCAGAAATACGGGGTGAACTCATATTACAAGGATATGGATGGAAGGCCAGTGTTCTGTAAGAGCGACGAAGAAAGCCGTCTGTGTGATTACTTTGGGAAGTGCGGAATTCATTTCCGCTATGAGGAAAGGTACGAATATGACACGGCGGACAAGGACTACCGTCAGTATTGCCCGGATTTTTCCATTTACTTTATGGGCGAGGACGGAAGGCGACATCGAGTATATCTTGAACATTTCGCCGTGAATGAACAAGGGCATTGTCCACGTTGGTTTTCAGCAGAAGAGGAACAGAAATACATTGAGGGCATAGACTGGAAAAGAAATGTCCACAAGGTGCACCGTACTATCCTGTTGGAAACCAGAAGCGCAGATTTCCATAACGGGAATGTATTCCTGAAGCTTGAGCGGCAGTTGCATTCACTAGGAATTCGGACGGACAACGGAAGAAGCAATGACCTTTCAAGGGAAATCGCCAGGCAGGAGCAGTCAATACTCGATATGTTAACTTCGTTCAACTTTCTTCTACGGTCAAAGGGTGAATCAATTGAGCAGTTGCGCAGCGAAGTGAGCCGCCGCGACCGTGAGACCATAGTCGGCATTGTCATCCCTTTTGTTGATCGCTATAAGGATATGTGCCGGGAGAAGGATTCCATAGATTTCACTGATGCTATCATTGAGGCTACCGCTCTCTGCAATGACGGTCATCGCCCGGATTATGATTACATTCTTGTTGATGAGTTCCAGGACATATCCCTTGACAGATACCGATTCCTGCAATCTCTCCGTCGGGCAAGACCTTTGACAAAACTCTTTTGTGTGGGCGACGACTGGCAGTCGATTTACCGGTTCGCAGGAAGCGACATTTCGCTTTTCAAGCAGTTTTCAAAGTATTTCGGCTACACCAAGGAATGCCGTATGGAGACGACCTACCGCTTCGGGAATCCGTGCGTCGAGCGTTCATCGCGATTCATTCTCACCAATCGCGAGCAGAAGGAGAAGACTGTTCGTCCTTTCAGCCCTGACGTCAGGACGGATCTTCAGTTTTTTGCAACATCGGGTTCCGGAGGAATGGCCATGAAGGTTAAGGAAATCCTTTCGGCATTGCCGCAGGACAGCAGCGTGTATCTTCTCGGACGCTATGGAAGTGATGTCAATTCCCTTGATGGGAACTTCGCTGTCAATTATGGTAAAGACGGAAAAGTGACTGTGTCGTGCGGAGACAGGAAAATGGCGTTCATGACCGTGCATCAATCCAAGGGACTTGAAAGTGACTATGTGATACTTCTGAACTGCAACGGCGGAACCAGAGGCTTTCCTTCGGAGATTGCCGACAGTCCGGTCTTGAACTATGTGCTCAGCGAGCCTGATTCGTTTGAGTTCAGTGAGGAACGGAGGGTATTCTATGTGGCGATAACTCGTGCGAAGAGATGCACCTATGTCCTCTATGACGCAGAAAACCCGTCGCCGTTCATATCGGAGTTTGTTTCCGGGGTCGGAAAGAAAGGCAAGGCGAAACAGGATATTCTGGAGAACGAAAGATGTCCTCTCTGCCATTGTGGGAAACGGATTCTGGTGAAGAAGGGCAAGGCGGTAAACGGCAACCCATATTACGTCTATGCCTGCACCAACGAAGCGTATGGCTGCGACTACAGGGAGACTAAGTTCGTGAACCTGAACAGACGAAATATGAAATTGAAACATGGCACTTCATTATAGAATAGCAAACGTACTTCGCAAACCTGGCAAATGCCCTGTCTGCGGAGAGCCTGTCTGGGATATAGTCTATGGGACTGGCGATATGACTGAGGTGGAATTCCTCTATCAGTATCGTAAGAACGCAAGCATGGGAGGTGACAGGCTTCCGCGCAGGCCGCCCATGTGGGAATGCTCCTGCGGATGCCTGCGGTTCCGGAAGGTCAATGCTGACGGGACAGATGCAAAGGTGAAGCTCAAGATGCTGAAGGATATGCGTCCTGCTCCGCTGACAAAAATCAGTTGGCAGACGCTTCAGTGCAGCGAAGCTCTCAACAACGGCAGGACGGATATGGTTTATCGGTACATGGTTAACATGGTTACTGACTGTGATGAGAAGACCGCCATGAGGGTATATGGCGTAAGTGAAAGTGATGCTATGGCAACGGCAATGAGCCTTATAAACGGTGGCGGGCTCAAAGGACGCTTCTGCAAGTCTTTCAATGTGACTGAGGTCGATGAATGAGTTTCCTTGTTACGTATTAAGTCCTGCACCATCTACTGTGGCTTCAGCATATAGGCAGAATCGTCATTGAAGACATCGTATGGCGCCATCCGAGTCGGAATAAGATTTGATGACACGTTATTAATGTTAAATGATATATCATGACAGAAGACAGCAGAATTACGCCTCAGCACATTACTTCTCTTAGAGAGGGGGAAATCTTTGTGTTCGGCAGCAATAAGGAAGGCATGCACGGTTGTGGAGCAGCACGCATCGCCTATGAAGAGTTCGGCGCTGAATGTGGCGTTGGTGTCGGTATGACCGGTCAATGCTATGCAATTCCGACAATGGACAGAAGCATTGGTATTATCCGCAAGTTCATTGACGATTTTACGGCCTATGCAAAAGAGCACCCGGAATTGACATTCCTGGTAACGCGCATCGGCTGCGGTATCGCCGGGTGGCGCGATACTGAAATAGCTCCACTTTTTAAAGAAGCGTCAGCACTTGACAATGTCACACTTCCGGAAGAGTTCTGGAATGCACTTGGATTATGATGGAGGATTTTCAAATCAATATGATGTCAGCCTCATGGAGGATTTGCCGATGGTTCTTTTGGCAGATCCTTCTGTTCTATTGCATGCCCTATCTTTGGCTGAATCATTATGACACTGCAACTGTAGTGCTGATGTTGCTATATACAACATCCTTTTCAGTGTTTTGGGAATTTGCATCCGAAGCCAACAGATTCAGGTTGCTTTGGATCCCGTATCTGGCTTATTGTGCCATTGCGGTCACATTATGCTGCTCAATCGGGACATGGAATGCCTCGATATTGTTTTCGCTTTTGATTCCATTGTATGGTGCAGCATGCGTCCTTCTGACGAGAGGAAGTGAAAGATTATTTCAGAGATTCCGAAAAGGAAACAAATTCGGCTGGATTGTCACAGTTGCAGCGCTAGTCATATTTCTTGTCTCACTGAAAACTATTGGAGTTTCTTGGGAATCTTCAAGACAAGGAACTCCTGAAATGGAAAAGAACGAAATGTTGGCAAGAAGAAATTATCTGCTTGGCAAGCTGCTCGTGACACCAGAAGAAGTCCTGAACGAAATGCCGTCAGCCATAGGCGTTCAATTCCAGGGAGAATGGGCGTTGTATTCATGCTCAATGTTGTCAGCGGCACTGGTAGACATGTCTAAGTTATATCCTGAGACCAGGCAAGAGAATCTCCAATATGTCGATAGACTCATTAGCATTGTGATGTCTCCTGAACTCAGCTATTATGACTACTTGAGATGGGGTGAAGATCCTCTGGAGAGTTTGGACGGCCACGAAAGCCACATATCATACCTCAGTCATTTGGCTTGGATGATGTGCGGTTACAAGCAACTTGGCGGAGATTCAAAATATGACAAGTTGCTGTCAGACTTATGCCGGACAATGAACAGAAGGATACTCAATAGTGACTGCATGAATTTGCCTACTTATCCTGGAGAGTCAATCTATATTCCGGACATGCTTGTAGCCATTGTCGCTCTGAACAAATATGCTGATCTTAACAATGGGAAATACCGCTGTACCGTGAGAAAGTGGATAAGTCGGGCAACAGAGGAATGGCTTGACGAAAAGACCGGATTGTTGGTTTCGTTCCTGCAGGAGGACGGCACTCAATATGGAGATGTGCCTGTAAAAGGCTCCTACTCGGCCTTGAACTGTTACTACTTGACTTTCATTGACCCTCGATTCGCCAAAGAGCAATATGAGACACTTAAATCATTGTTCTGGAAAGACGGCAAAATCGCCGGCCTGAAAGAATACCATGACCGGAGATGCTATCTGGGCGTAGATATAGATGCCGGGCCGATTCTATTTGAATTAAGTCCGTCCGGGACAGCATTTATGACAGGAGCTGCAACCTATTTTCATGACAGTTCAATCAGGAAAGACATATTGAGGACAGCAGAACTTGCTGGACATTCAGTCAGACATAACGGCAAGCAGCATTATCTTTTGGCAAACGTGGCTTTAGTCGGTGAATCCATTATGCTGGCCATGAGAGCACATTTCAAGTAATTGGACGGCGTTGTTATACCAGACAACCATATTGTCACTGGTCTGGAGGGCTGTCGAAAAGCACTGTGTTTTTACAATAAAATTCGAGAGATCTTATACGAATTTGTCGCTGAGGAGGAACTGGAACAGTCCGGTGAACAGGATTCCATTATTGTCCCTGTAGGGCATAATGTCGTCCTTGACAATAACAATCTTCTGGAAGGAATCATCAATGCGTTTGAGCGAATTCAGTTCCTGCTCACGTTTTTCTTCGGTTTCTATCTCGTAGGCCGACTGAATATAGTACTTCTCGTTCCCATCAGTAGCAATGAAATCTACCTCATATTGTTTGTATTCAGACTTGCTATCGACCATTTTACGGTGCTCAACGACTCCCACATCCACCACATAACCACGGTACAGCAATTCATTGAAGATGATGTTCTCCATCAGATGTGTCTGCTCCAATTGGCGGTAATTCAGCCTTGCGTTTCTAAGACCGACATCTATCGAGTAGTATTTCTTGATGTTCTCGTAATACTTGTTGCCCTTGATATTATAACGTCGGGCTTCGTTGAACAAGAATGCCTCTTCCAGATAGCCGATATACTTTGCAACTGTGTCATCCGTTATCTTGATTTTGCGGACACTTCCCAGCGTATTGGTGATACGTGTCGTATTGGTAAGGGAACCGATAGATGAGCATAAAGCATCGGCTATGGCTTCAAGCGCTTCCCGATTTTCAACGTTGTGGCGCTCGACCACATCGTCCAGATATGTCTTCTTCCACAGGTTCTGGAGATATGTGGTCTTCTGTTCAGCCGTCGGCATTTTCCTAAGTGCGGGAAGTCCTCCATAAGTGTAATACTCTTTCCACAGGTCATTGACACTTTCCTGTCGGTCCTGACAAAATTCGCGGAAAGTGAACGGAAGGACGCTGACCTCGTCGCTGCGCCCGCGGAAGATGGTATTGATTTCGCTAGAAAGGAACTTTGAATTGCTGCCGGTGACATACACATCTACATTCTGACGCTTATTAAGGCCATTGACAATCCTTTCGAATCCATTGACCTCCTGAATTTCGTCCAGGAAGACGTAGTAATTCTCAGTCTGCGAGGCAATTCTGGAATAAAGGTATTCTTTCAGCTTCTCGCGGTCCAGTAGTTCCTGGGGAGTGTCCTCATCCTCAATATCAAAGGAAATGATGATAATGTTATCTTCGGGAACACCTTTGGAGAGGAGATAATCCTTGTATATGGGATCCAAGAGGAAGGATTTACCGGAACGCCTCGGTCCGGTAACCGCTTTAATCTGCCCGTTATTCCTCCTGACAATCAGTCGGTTAAGATACACATCCCGTTTTACGTAAGCATTCATAATATTCTACTTTCGAAATCTACTGCAAATTTACAGTAAATTTCGAAAACAGAAAAGGTCAATTCTCAATTATTGGCAGTTTGCCTATACATCTCCTCCGTATTGTAGCACTATTACGGAACAGACCGGCTAGAAAACGCTGGAAATGTAGCTTAATTCACTAGCAAAACTTGAATAAACTATCTATTAAACACAGGGGTGAGGATATAAATCGGATGAACATGAATACGGGCAAAAAAGTATTCCATCAACGAAGTTTATTCAGCTCTTTTATACATTGTTTTACATTTTACGCAGTGCGTTGCGAATATTTACGCAATGCAAATATAAATATATTATCGGTCTATGGCAATCGCTTATTAAAGAAGTATAAGTCTTATCTGTCCAGCCACCTTTGTAGTTCCGTTGATTTTTCCTTGCTCAGTGTCAATGGCTGGTCACATCCCCTAAGGCGAATCAGGAGACGGGAGTTGAAGAACATGCTTATTCTTGCTATTGAACAGATGTTCGCAATGTATTGCCTGTTGAGCCGGAAAAACATATTCGGATCGAGTTCGCTCTCTAACTCGTGCATCGTGAATTGGACGGAATGGATGTCACCGTCCGTCGACTTGGCATACACGTGCCGCTGGTCGAAATAAAAATACAGGATGTCATTCACATTGACAGGGATCAGATCTTCGCCTTTCCAGATCAATATGCGCTCCCTGTAGGACCGGAGTTCGCCGATGGCAGCATCAATATTGCTCTTGCTTGAAACATTCTTTCCTGCAATGCTCTCCGCTTTCTTAATCGCAGCAGAAAGGCTTTCATTATCAATAGGCTTGAGAAGGTAATCAACACCATTGCTCTTGAACGCCTTGAGCGCATATTCGTCATAGGCAGTAGTGAATATGACCATGCATTCAGGCATCACTGTTTGAAAGGCGCTGAACACCTCTTGGCCTCGCAGTCTTATGTCTGAGAATATCAGGTCATATCCTGAATGTTCCGAAAGTCTCGATATGACTTCCGAAGTGGTCGTCAAAGGCCCGTCTATCTCCATATCGGGCCGGAGTTCATGAATCATACGTCTTAACCTTCGGAAGCTTATTTCTTCGTCTTCAATTATCAGTGCTTTCATAATGATTTGATTATAGGAAGGCCAACCTCGAAAAAACGCTTGTCGCCCTCTCCGGTTATGCTTATCTCTGGATTCTTGCCGCATTCCATTGAATATCTCTGTCGCAGGTTCTTAAGCCCTATACCATCGCGTGACGTGCTGGGCACTGGGCCTTGGCTGTTATTGAACAGGCTATTGCTTACCACAAGTCTGTCTCCACGCTTGAAGACCAAAATCCGCAGCGGGTGCTCCGGTGACGGGCTGTTATGCTTGACGGCATTCTCTATCAGCAGCTGCATGCTCATCGTCAGAATCTTCTCATCGCTGCGGCATTCAAGACCGCTGTCACAGAAGTCTATGCTTGACGGGTAGCGGGTCTGCATGATTGACACGTATTCTTTAGCGAAGGTCATCGCCTCCGAAATCGGGACGATGTCTTTATCAAGGCTATTGATGATATATCTGTATATCCTTGACAGAGAAATGATGAACCGTTCCGCCCTTTCAGAATCTTCTTCTATCAACCCTGAAAGGATATTAAGGCAGTTAAAGACAAAGTGAGGATCCATTTGTGATTTGAGAAGTCTTTTGGTCAAAAGAAGATTCTCCTCTTTTTGCTTGATGACGATATCTGTGTATTCTCGTAACACATGGAATCCGGCTACAAAACTGGCAACGATGCAAAAAATATATAAACTTCCCCAAAAGTCATCTGTTTCAGGTTTATATATAAATTCAGCGATAAACGTCTCATATAAAACAGCAATTAGAAGATTTAGGCAGATTGTTAAAAAACCGTTGATAATCAGTCTATTTGGCGTTATTCGTTGTGGCTCTTTCTTGGTTTGCAAAAAATATTCAAGAAGTAGACTGGTAAGAGTGAACGTGGCGCAATACCCGAAGTCTACGAAAAATCCGTTTATATTTATAGACCAAACGTTGTGACCGACATAAATGGCGCTCCATAGCAACGCATAAATGACGTATGCCGCTACGGAGAGGTACAACCATTTTTTAAAGAATGTTAATCTCATTTAGAAGGTGTTTTGAAATGAATCAATCCTTTTGTTACATGCTTATAAATAATTGATTATTACTATTTAATTGGACACATTTTTTTTGTGGCTTTAAATTATAAGACAATTAAGTTATAAAGATGTATTCAACCAACATCACTGATATCAGTGGCAAGTTATAGAAAAAAACATAAACGTGCAAGAAAGGAAGAAGATTCTTGCCGACGGCCGATACAGCCGAGACGATGGTGCAACCTGAAACAGAATTTTATTGTCACATTCTGGATTAATCATGTATTCAGTCATCAAATCTTCCTGTTCGATACACGAATCTTCCTGCTCATACATTTCTGCAACAATAATATCTTGTAGCAGAATAAATTTGCTATAAGATAACTTTTAAAATCGTTTGCATGAAAACAAAAATCTTATTTCTAACGGCTTTGTGCTCCATGATTGTAGCATGCGTGATATCTGTTGACTAAGTAACTATCGTTGCGATGAAAAAGATTATTTTATTCATATCATTCCTTGTCACTTTTGTGGTAGGGTTATCGGCTCAAAGTTCATATCCAAAAGACGATATCTCAAACTTCAGGAGCCGAGGCTATAAGGGTAATGCCTTGTACACGAATCATTATATAGTGTGGCAAGGTGTGGAGACATCCCATGGATACATGTTTAACAGCCATCATTATTTAGGTGCTGGTGTAGGGGCGTTTTTTCTGCCGCTTGACAAGGTCCCTGCTTTCGGAAGAGTCTTTGTCGAATACAATGCTTATTTCCGGGAAAAGGCCAGCACGCCGACCGCTGGAGTGAAAGCAGGCTTTTGCCATGCCATGAATTATAACAATGACTGCAAGTTCCGTAACGCTGCGGAATTAGAGCCGTCTGTAGGCTGGAGCTGGACGTTGCAATCCGGTAAAGGCCTGTTATTGGGCTTGTCCTACCCATTTTATGTGACGTCCAAGCCTAATACGACTGTGTCAATCTATGGGATGCCGAAGATTTCATTCGGATTTGAGTTTTAGTCGGCCCACTTGCTTCTGAACTGATCTGTATGCCTTTCTTGATTCATAACTATCAAGAAAGGCTTTTTTTAACAAATGCATTACGCTTGTTGTTTTTTTTCAGCGACGGCCTTTATGCAACCTGAAACGGAATTATATTGTCATATTCCGGATAAATCATGTATCCAGTCATCAAATCTTCCTGTTTGATACACGAATCTTCCTATTCATACATTTCTCCAACACTTATAATATGACGAAATATATATTTGCGGTATGAAAATATTACTAAAATATGCTTGATTATGATTAGTTTTTTGAAAACAATAAATATGAAACGATTTTTAGTGCCCTGCGTTATCTATGCAATATTTGCATGTAACATTCTTGCTCAAACTCAGATGAATAGAAGTTATCTCAACAACAGGGGATATAAAGCAAATATTCAGGCATCTGTGTTGTTTGCAAACAACAGCGAACTTAGTTCAATATCCTCGTCACATGGATATTCCTTTGGAAACGGATTGTATCTCGGTGGTGGTACCGGTATAGTCTATAGCCCTCTACGCAAACTCAATGTGAGGAATCAGATAATCATTCCTTTCTTTGGTGAGATCAAGTATTCGTTCCTCAAGAATTCAATTGTCAGCCCTTTCGTAGATGTGGTTGCAGGCGGAGCCTATAACTATTCTTCGTATGGTACAGGGTATCTGCTGAAACCTTCAGTAGGATTGGATGTATGGAGATTTTCCGCATCTGTTGGCATTGGTCGTTATGCCATTAATTATGCGTCGGTAGAAGGCAGGCAAAATGGTGAACCGGCAATTATCGGAGATAAGCAAACGAGCACAGGACTTTTTATCTCTATTGCTTACAATTTCCATGCGTGTCCGGTAAAAAACCGGACGGTTT
>UMEF01024453.1_pt1 | contig 11608 bp, 9 predicted proteins | sample 1964671 | NCBI WGS metagenome assembly UMEF01 (sample SAMEA4836012, study PRJEB28245) | human gut metagenome | biome: gut microbiome; material: fecal sample | place: Denmark | collected 2008 | reverse complement strand
ATTTGTCGGATCCATATCGGATTCCGTTGTTCCTTCCGAACTGCCTTCTGTCGTGCTGCCTCCATCATCTGTTTTTTCACTCGTTGTGTCTGCACCAGACAATGCTACTGCAACTGTATAATAAATAGAATTTGGACATTTCTGGATAAATGTATCAAAGGCTTCTTTGGCCTTATCCTCATCCTCCGTACCCAGATAGCACAGAGCTTTATAATACAGAGCAACATCATAATCCGGGCTGGTCTCCAGCACCTTGTCGATCTCTGTCATTGCCTTATCATATTGGGTATCATTATAATACTTCATGGCAAGCTGCATCGTAACCTTATCCGTATCTGATATATCTGCCTTGCTTTTTTCCTCATAATCTGCGACCTGCTTCGTAAGATCTTTATTCTTTGTTGTCAGGGAATCAACCTCATCCTGCAGAGAGGAAAGCTTGGTATTCTTATTGGCAATCTCTTCGCTGTAGGCAATCTTAACATTTCTGCTCTCATCATCTGCATTCTTATTATGCTGTGGCATAACAAGAAACCACATGACAGCCAGTCCCAATACCAGTCCTGCCAGAACATAGGCAAGCGAATATTTGTAGAAATTAATATCCTTATATCTGCCAACCGGAGTCGGTCTTCCATTCCGGTCAACATTATCGGATTCCACATATGCCCGTGGCTGCTCTTCCACAAACAGCAGATCCGCATCATAATCATCATCCGGATAATCACGAAAGCTCATGATCTCCTCATCCGTATGCCCCATCTCATTGAAATAGCGGACAGCCAGGGGATTGGTTCTGTCGATCTTGATGACACGTTTTAATGCTTTTCTTGCCTTATCATATTTGTTATCATCGATCAGTAGAAGTGCCATCAGCAGATAACCATTTACAAACTTCGGATTATCCGATAAGACTTTTCGAAGCTGGATAAATGCAAGATCCTTACTGCCCTGTCTGGCATAGTTTACTGCCTGATTGTATTTTCTTGCTGCATTGTTCGTTGTTTCAAGCTTGTGTGGATTGCCCTTCACCTCTTTGATATAACGTTTTGCAACATTTCGTCCGCTGAAATAATTCACACTGATGACCCAGTGGCTTAATGCCAGAACAACTTCACCGGTTTCATAATATACAAGCCCCAGCAGATTTCTGGCATCAATATTCAACTTGTCATATTTAAGGGCTGTCTTTAATGCCTCTTCTGCACCACTCATATCACGGACTCTGGCTTTATCCAGACCAATATTATAATAATATTTGGATGTGTTCAGTGCCTTATTTACAAATTCACTCTTTAACCCACATTGGCTGCAATATCCGGTAACAAGGATCTTACCGCCACAATGCTTACAATTCAGTACGTCTGCCATATTATTTCTCCGTTTCCTTTGCTACACGAAGCATCTCCTGCATAATATCTGAGATATCCTTCAGATCATTATGATAAATGGCATCTTCTGCCTGGTCTACTTCCAGAGTCGGTCTGAATTTTTTTACTTCTTCATCAAAGTTTATCATACTATTCCTCCATATTCGCAGATTTCTCTTTTATCTTCTGAAGCCAGCGTTTGACTTCTCCCACCAGATAAAGAGAACCCACACAATAGACTGCTGAATCTGTGATCTGTTCTTTATAGCGGATGGCGGCATCCATTGCTTCTGCAATATCCTCATATGCCTCCACCGTATGTCCTGTGTAATTCCGGAACCTGTCTGCGATCAGAGAGACCGGCGCCTTCCGTTTATTATCTACACTTGTAACTATGATCTTCTCAAACGAAAGTGCTTCTGTCAGATCCCGTATCATCGTATCATAGTCCTTGTCCTTTACTGCTGCAAAAACCAGGATCTTCTTTTTCTTCGTATAAAGCGTCCGAAGTGTTCTGCAATAACATTCGACTGCTTCCGGATTATGTGCACCATCTACAAACAGATCCGGTGCGATCTCCTCCATCCTGCCTTCCCATGAAAAATCAAGTAATCCGCTTCTGACTGCCTGCTCTATCCTGACATCAGCACCTGCATTTTTCCCATATTCTATATCCCTGATCTGCATCAGGATATCAAAAGAAGCAACTGCAAGGCAGGTATTTTCGACCTGATAAAGAGACGTTTTCGGTATCCTCAAATGGTCATAATTATAATACCGATTATGAAATGAAAAATCAATGGTTTTATCATCTATTTCATTTATTATATAGTTTGATTTTTCGACCGCTGTTACGGCAGAATCCAATTCTTTTGCATGAGTCTCTATGATTCCAGACGAAACCGCATCCCGCTTGAAATATACGACCGGAACTGACGGTTTGATGATCCCTGCTTTCTCTCCTGCGATCTTAGCGATCGTATCTCCAAGATATTCCATATGATCAAGTCCTACCGATGTGATGATACAAAGCTCCGGTCTTACGACATTAGTTGCATCCAGCCTGCCACCCATTCCGGTCTCATAAATCACATAATCCGGCTGCTTCTTCTCATAATAAACAGCCGCCATCGCAAACATCACTTCAAAGAAAGATGGATGAACGATGAACTTCTTCCGCACCTGCTCAAACGCCCATGTAAAATCTTCATCCGATATCATTTCATCATCATATCGGATCCGCTCATTGATCGAGACAAGATGCGGTGATGTAAACAATCCTACATGAAAGCCTGCATGCATCAGTATCGTAGCAAGCGCCTTTGCCGTTGACCCCTTACCGTTTGTTCCTGCTATATGGATCACTTTGCTCTTATCCTGCGGATTCCCTAAACGTTCAAGAAGACTGGCAAGATTCTCTGTGCCAATCTTCTGTGCGAACAGTGGAATGCTTAGGATATACTCAACTGTTTCCCTGTAATTCATCTGACATTCCGCCTATCTGTTATCTATCTTTTCCGGATACAGGTCATGATTTGACATTCTGTTCCATGCAACTTCTTCCCATTTTGTTCCAGGTCTTCCGTAATTACAATATGGATCGATCGAGATACCGCCTCTCGGAGTGAATTTGCCCCAGACTTCAATATATTTCGGATCCATCAATTTGATCAGATCCTTCATGATAATGTTCATGCAGTCCTCATGGAAATCTCCGTGATTTCTGAAACTGAACAAATATAATTTTAAAGACTTGCTCTCTACCATCTTCACATCCGGAACATAGGATATATATACGGTTGCAAAATCCGGCTGTCCCGTGATCGGACATAAGCTGGTAAATTCCGGACAATTAAACTTGACAAAATAATCATTGTCCTGATGTTTATTAATAAAGGTCTGTAACATCTCCGGTGCATAGTCCATGCTGTATTTTACATTCTTATTGCCGAGAAGTGTTACATCTTCCATTTCTTCTGCGGTTCTTCCCATCTTCTGTTACCTCCTTATGCATCTGCTTCTTCTGCTGCCTTTGACACACATTTGATCAGGATCTGAACAGCCTTATCGCACTGTTCCTTTGTTACGATCAGTGGCGGTGCCATACGGATCACATTTGGTCTTACCGCTGTGATCAACAGTCTGTTCTCAACAGCCAGACGCTTTACTTCGTTTGCGATTGGTTTGGTGAATTCAACGCCAACCAGAAGTCCGCGTCCGCGTACTTCCTTCACATACGGAAGGGAATAAAGCTGTTCTGCAAAATAAGCTCCTGTCTCTTTTGCATTCTCTGCAAGATGATTGTCTAAGATCTCATCGATCTCTGCAAGTGCGGCTGCACAGCATACAGGATTGGCTGCATAAGTAGAACCGTGTGCCCCCGGTGTAAATGCACTTGCAAGCTCTGCTGATGTACAAAGTGCGCCGATCGGCATACCGCCGCCGATCGCTTTTGCCATAGATACCATATCAGGCTTCACTCCATAGGTCATAAATGCCATGGTATCTCCGCATCTGCCCCATCCGGTCTGTACTTCATCGAATAACAACAGGATGCCGGTCTCGTCACAGTAAGCACGAAGTCCTTTTAAGAATTCCTCCGTTGCCGGATATACACCACCCTCGCCCTGAACAGGCTCTACCATGATTGCAACTGTGTCTTTGGTACATTTGTTCTTGAAATCCTCAAGATTATTGAACTCTGCATATGTGAAGCCCGGAAGCATCGGCTTGAAACCGATCTGACATGCATTGTCCGGCTGTCCGGTTGCTGATAACGCTCCATAGGTTCTGCCATGGAAGCTGTTAATGGCTGTAACGATATGATAATGCTCCGGTCCGTAATGATCGGTTCCGTATTTTCTTGCCATCTTGATCATTGCTTCATTTGTCTCTGTTCCTGAATTCTGGAACAGAACCTTCTCCATACCGATCGTCTCACAAATCTTCTTTGCAAGCAGGATCATAGGAAGTGTATATGCGTAATTGGATGCATGGATCACATTCTGGCACTGGTCTGCGATTGCTGCCGCAACTTTCTTGTTACAGTTACCGGTACTGTTTACTGCGATGCCGCCGAAGAAGTCAAGATATTCATTTCCTTCCTCATCATACACATACATGCCGTCTCCCTTTTCTTCAATAAAATTCCATCTTCTGGACTGCTCAGCGAGGTATTTGTCTACTATGTCAAGTAATTCGTCTTTTGTATATCCGCTTTCACTAACTTTCATCTTCCTGTCTCCTTTATATAAATACAAATTTTTAGTTCCTACTAATGTGCAAACTGTGAATTGTAAAGGGTGTAATAGAACCCTTTCTGTGCTAAAAGTGATTCATGATTACCCTGCTCTATGATATGTCCATCCTTCATAACCAGTATAATATCAGATTCTTTGATCGTTGACAAACGATGTGCTACGACAAAGCTCGTTCTTCCCTTCATCATCTTCGCAAATGCACGCTGGATCCGGATCTCGGTTCTTGTATCGATCGATGATGTTGCTTCATCAAGGATCAGCATCGGTGGCAGATCAAGCATAACTCTGGTAATACATAAGAGCTGTTTCTGTCCCTGTGACAGTCCGCCGCCATCCTCTGATATCATGGTATCATACCCCTCCGGCAAACGCTTGATAAAGCTGTGTGCGTGGGACTGTTTTGCTGCTTCTATAATCTCCTCATCCGTCGCATCCGGTCTTCCGTATGCGATATTCTCCTTGATCGTTCCGGTCTTTAACCAGGTCTCCTGAAGAACCATACCATAGTTATCACGAAGGCTCTCTCTCGTTACCTGACGGATATCATGGTCATCTACAGAAATGGCTCCGGCATCTACATCATAGAACCGCATTAAAAGATTGATAACGGTACTCTTACCACATCCGGTCGGTCCGACGATCGCTACACGCTTACCCGGTTCAACCTTCAGATTCAGATTCTTGATCAGTTCTACATCTTTATTATAAGAGAAATCCACATGAGACAGATCCACCTGTCCATCTGCTTTCTCGATCACATAGGCATCCGCAGGCTCCGCGATCTCCGGTTCTTCATCGATCAGCTCAAATACTCTGGCTGCGGATGCAAGTGCATTCTGAAGCTCCGTTACGACGCCTGAGATCTCATTAAATGGCTTTGTATACTGGTTTGCATAGCTTAAAAAGCTGGTAAGCTGACCAACAGATATTCTTCCCTTGATCGCCATGACCGCACCGATGATGCCAACGCCGGTATATACTAAGCTGTTTACAAAACGGGTACACGGATTGGTAATGGATGAGAAGAAGGTCGCATCCAGTCCGGCCTTATTCAATCTCTTATTTACTTCGTTAAAGCTGCCATTTACATTTTCTTCCATGGAAAAGGCTGTTACAACCTTCTGGTTTTCTACCATCTCATTAACAAGTGATGTCATCTCACCCTTGATCTCTGCCTGCTTTCTGAACATATGGTAGGTTTTCTTTGCGATAAATGCCGCAACAAACAGAGAAACCGGAGTGATCACAACAACCGCAACCGTGATCACAGCGTTAATCGATAACATGAAACAAAGCGTTCCAACGATAGTCATAACCCCGGTAAATAACTGTGTAAAACCCATCAGCAGACCATCTGAAAACTGGTCTACATCTGCAATCACACGACTTACGATATCACCATGGGTGTGAGAATCCACATAGGATAACGGAAGCTGTTCTAACTTCTTATATGCAGATGTACGGACATCATTTACAACATGATAGGTAACTTTATTATTCAATATATTCATGATCCACTGGCAGACTGCCGTAACCGCAACTACAATCACAAAACGGATTGCCAGTGTCTTTAATGCTCCGAAATCAACGGCTCCTTTTCCGACGATCTTATCTACCATATGTCCGGTAATGATCGGTGCATATAAGGTCAGAACAACGGATATCGCTGCACAGATCAGGGAAAGGACAACTAAGAAACTGTATCGTTTGATATACTTTAATATTCTGCCAAGTGTTTTCTTATTGACAGACGTACTTTTTTCTTTTTTACTCATCGTCGCTTCCTCCTTCCTATGCCATTGCATTTCCGGCAGAAGTCATTTTACCGGATACTTCATTTGCCGATAACTGGGACTGACAGATCTCCTGATATACCTCACAGGACTGTAACAATTCTTCATGGGTTCCGATACCTGCAACCTGTCCATCATCTAATACGATGATCTGATCGGCTCCCATGATCGTCGATGCACGCTGGGAAACGATAAATACTGTCATACCATTTGTCTGCTCTTTGATCGCACGACGAAGGGCTGCATCTGTTGCAAAGTCAAGTGCCGATGCACTGTCATCCATGATCAGGATCTCAGGCTTTCTTACAACTGCTCTTGCGATCGTAAGACGCTGCTTCTGCCCACCGGATAAATTCTTACCACCCTGTGTGATCTTAAAGTTCATGCCATCTGGTTTCTGATCAACGAATTCTTTTGCCTGTGCGATTGTAAGTGCCTCATTGATCTCTTCTTCCGTTGCGTCATTTTTACCCCAGCGGATATTCTCGGCGATCGTGCCCTGGAACAGAACTGCCTTCTGAGGAACCACACCTACCTTCATTCGAAGGGAACGGAGATCATAGTCCTTTACATCCACACCATCGATCTTAACCACACCACCGGTTGCATCATAGAATCTCGGAATCAGGTTGACCAGAGAACTCTTACCGGAACCTGTACCACCGATAATACCGATCGTTTCTCCTGCTTTTGCCGTAAAGGATATACCGGTCAGTGAATCTTCCGATGCTTTACCATACCGTAAGGCTACGTTGTCAAATACCACCTTAGGAACATCCTGGCCGGCTGCCTTCTGTACTTCTGATAAAGCAGAATCTTCTTCAACCTCTGTGATCGATGGCTTCGTATCAAACACAACATTGATTCTCTTTGCACATGCGATCGACTTTGTGATGTTAATGATCAGATTGGCAAGCTTTACAAGCTCAACTAAGATCTGTGACATGTAGTTGATCAGTGCAACAACCTTACCCTGTGACAGGATACCGATATCGGTCTGCCCGGCTGCGATCCAGATGATCGCAACAGTTGCAAGATTAATGATCACATATGTGACAGGATTTAAGAATGCCGAGATTCTTCCGACATACAACTGAATATCCATCAGATCATCGGTTGACTTATCGAATTCATCAACCTCTTTTTGCTGTCTGTTAAATGCCCGGATCACACGGGCACCTTCCAGATTCTCTCGGGTCAGAAGCATGACCTTATCCAGTCTTGCCTGTACCTTCTTAAACAATGGAATGCTGACAAGCATAATTCCGAATACAACGATCGACAATGCCGGTATTGTAACCACAAAGGTCATGGCTGATTTGACATCGATCGTAAATGACATGATCATCGCACCGAATACGATAAACGGAGAACGTAAGAACAAACGGAGCACCAGATTGACACCTGTCTGGATCTGGTTGATATCACTGGTCATTCGAGTAAGCAGTGTCGATGTTCCGATCGTATCGATCTCATTATAAGAAAGACTTGTGATATGACGGAACAGATCACTTCGAAGTGCCGTTCCGAATCCGGTTGCTGCTTTTGCGGAAAAATACTGTGCTGTCAGAGAACAGCTCAGGCCGATGATACCAAGTGCGATCATAACGAGACACATCCGAAGAACATATCCCATGTCCTGATTCTTAATACCGGTATCAATAATATGTGCCATTACGATCGGGATCAGCAGTTCGAAACAGGCTTCCAGCATTTTAAATAATGGTGCTAGAACCGATTCTTTTTTATAGTCCCGTAAATATCTTAATATTCCCTTCATTCTACGCTCCTACTCTTGTTGTAAAATGTATATATGCTCTCTGCATTTGTTTTTAACATACCATATGCCAGGCGTGCTGCCAAACGGCTTTCTGCCGTCCTGCTGCCTGCCTGGCATACATATATGGTAGAATCTCCACACCCCCTTACATAAAATTGCATGTGGATTCTGTGGAAATTCTTTCATGCACAAATGGCATGAACGATATAATTATTCCTCATCCGGAAGATTTGCATTGTGATATACGGCCTGTACATCATCATCTTCATCTAAGAGATCCAGAATTCTTGTAAACTTCTTTACAACCTCAGGATCTGTCAGATCTACATAGTTCTGTGGGATCATGGTAAGCTCTGCTTCTGCCATCTTGATTCCCTCTTTTTCAAGAGCCTCTCTGACTGCTGAGAAATCATCCGGTGTTGTGATGATCTCAAAGCTGTCTTCCTCTTCACTGAAATCCTCAGCTCCGGCATCCAGTGCCATCATCATAAGATCATCTGCATCCATATCACATTCTTCTTTATCGATAATGATCTGTCCTTTATTATCAAACATATAAGATACACAACCGGTCGTTCCTACGTTTCCGCCGCCCTTTGTAAATGCATTTCTTACATTTGCAGCCGTTCTGTTCTTATTATCTGTAAGAGTATCAACGATGATCGCTGTACCGTTCGGACCATATCCTTCGTATGTATTAGCAACATAATTTACTGAGTTTGCATCACCTGCTGCTCTGTCGATACCACGCTTGATCGTATCGTTTGGCATATTGTTTGCCTTTGCCTTTGCGATTACATCACGAAGCTTACTGTTGTTATCAGGGTTTGCACCACCTTCTTTTACAGCAATCGCAATTTCCTTACCGATAATAGTAAAGATCTTACCCTTTGCAGCATCGTTCTTTTCTTTCTTATGTTTAATATTTGCAAATTTTGAATGTCCTGACATTTTTTTACTCCTTAACTCTGTAATTCTATCTTTTGAATATCCATTTTCGGATATCGGTTTCTTTTTTGAAGCTTTATAAGCCCAACTGGTTCATAATATCATACCTGATTTTCATTTTCAACCTTGGTTATCCGCACCTTATCGATCATCTTATCCTTGATCCCAATGGTCTCAAAATTATATCCCTTATATGTAATATCTATTTTTTCGTTCTCATAAGGGAGCCTTCCCAGTTCATACAGCATAAACCCGTTCAGTGTCTGAAAATCCTCATCCGGAAACTCAATTCCCAGATGTTCCGACAATTCATCCAGTTCTGCTCTGCCGCCCACGATATATCCATGACCCGCAAGTGCAATATCATCGTCATCATCGTCGTATTCATCAAAAATATTGCCGACAATTTCTTCCAGAATATCTTCCATCGCTATGATGCCTTCTGTCTGACCATACTCATCCACCACAATGACCATATGGATTTTCTCTTTCTGCATCCGTTTGAATAATTCCGATATATTCTTTGTCGGATGCACAAATATCGGCTCAACCATGATCTGTTCGATCGTCTGGTTCTTATCCTTTAAATACGCTTTTACGAAATCCTTAAAATAAAGGATTCCGACTATATTGTCCAGATCATCATCAAACACCGGATATCTGGAATAATTATTCTCCAGCATGATCTTGATCGTTTCATCCATTGTAGTATGTTTGTCGATTCCAACTACATCGGAACGCGGCGTCATAACATCCCGGACTTCTTTCTCACTGAATTCAAAAATATTTGTGATCATCTCTACTTCGTCATCATGAATGAGCCCCTGTTCATTACCCTCATTGACCATGGAAATAATCTCTTCCTCAACTTTTTCTTCATCAGCTTTTCTGTTATTAAATAATTTCATATACCAGACAGTCTCTGTCTACAAATCACCTCTCCTGTTCGTTTCATTCTGCATTCACTCTTAGTTCCACACGAATGCAAATATAATGGAAATATATCATTAATTCCAACATTCGTCAATTTTTTCATATGAGAATCTGCATAATCCGTATTCATATGGAAATCTGTATAACTGTATGATTATACAATGTCTATAATTACCATGCCACAAAGATCAATACAGATCCAGACTGATTTTTAATGCAATATCTACCTTTTTCAGAATGTCATCTCCCATATGGCATACTTTTTCTTTTAATCTCTGTTTATCGATCGTACGCACCTGTTCCAACAGCACAACCGAATCCTTTGCCAGATCATACCGACTGGAATCAATCTCAACATGTGTAGGCAGCTTCGCCTTGTTCATCTTGCTGGTGATCGCTGCACAGATCACAGTAGAACTGTGTTTATTTCCCGCTTCATTTTGTATGATAAGTACCGGTCTGACTCCTCCCTGTTCCGAACCAACGACAGGCCGTAAATCAGCATAAAATATATCGCCTCTTCTGATTACCAATTCTTTTCACTCCATTTATTTATTAATATCTTCTGTTGTGAAAAGTATTTCCAATTCTATTCTATGATATTCAGTTTCGATGTAGATAATTCACTTCCCCGACTTCTTTTCCATCCCTAATATAGACTCTTGGTACACGTCTTCCGATATTACAGATCAGTTCATAGTTGAAGCTGTTTGCTGGTTCCGCAACTTCTTCCACCGTGATCTCTTTATCTCCGCATTTTCCGATCAGAACAACTGTATCACCGACTGATGTCTCCGGTATATCACTTACATCGATCATAAACTGATCCATACAGACACGTCCGGTGATCGGTGCATACTTACCATGAATGATCACACGCCCGATATTGGACTGTGCTCTTGGATATCCGTCAGCATAACCGGCAGACACGGTTGCTATTCTCATATCATGCGGTGCGACAAATGTCCATCCATAGCCGATACCTGTTCCTGCTTTCACATCCTTCACATGAACTACCTTGGCAAGTAGTTCCATTGCCGGCTTAAGTGCCGCGATCGAATGATCGACTTCATCCGATGGATATAGTCCGTATGTTACGATACCGGATCTTACCATATCAAAGCCTTCATTATCCATCTCCATGATTCCTGCGCTGTTTGATATATGCTTTACAGGAATCGATATACCCCGTTCTTCTAATCTGCGGATCACAGACCGGAATAACGCAAGCTGTCCATTTGCAGCTGTTTTATCGTATTCGTCCGCCTTTGAATAATGTGTAAATATTCCCTCGATCTCAATTCCCGGCATATGCGCGATCTCCACGATATCATTGATACCTGCATCATCACACTGAAAGCCGATCCGGCTCATACCGGTATCCATCTTGATATGGATCTTTGCTTTTGATCCTTTCTTTACCGCATCATCCGAGAGAATGGCACATTCAGCTTTATCATACATCGCAGGTCTTACATCGTATGTGATCAGTTCATCATACTCTGATGGGTCTGTATATCCAAG
>UMEF01008397.1_pt1 | contig 11618 bp, 6 predicted proteins | sample 1964671 | NCBI WGS metagenome assembly UMEF01 (sample SAMEA4836012, study PRJEB28245) | human gut metagenome | biome: gut microbiome; material: fecal sample | place: Denmark | collected 2008 | reverse complement strand
ACACAGAATGTCTATTTACCGATGCAAAAATTCCGAAATATATTCCCGAGGGTTTCGTCGGTGCTGATTTCGCCGACGATTTCGCCGAGGTGGTAGAGGGCTTCGCGGAGATCCTGGGCTATCAGGTCCGGAGGGAGGGTGGCGATATGGAGGCCGGCGCGGACACGCTCAAGAGCGGATGCGGCGCGGATCAGGGCTTCGTAGTGGCGGACGTTGGTCACTAGGGTCTCGTCGGTGCTGCCGGTGATTTCGGAACCTATTTCGCCGAGTGTTTTTGTCAATGTTGATAACCCTTTTCCGGTCTTCGCGGAGATTGGAATGACTTTGCAGTTATCGTATTTATTTTCAATGAGTGAAACAATGTTGTTATTGTGGTTAACATTTTTGTTATCACTGATCTCCGCCATATTCTCACCCAAATCATTGCCAGAGCCATAGACAGTACCGTTATCATCCTTGTAGAAACTACCTGCAACATCGCATTTGTTCACCAGAATAACCACTTTCCTTTCCTGCCCGGCACCATGACCATGTCGGGAGGCCCCTCCAGTTTCAGCCAGAGGTTTTCCGCCAGTTCCACCTAGAGATGCCACGCCAGTTTCAGCCGGCGGTGTTCCGCCCGTTTCAGCCAGAGAAGCTCCGTCCGTTCCAGCCAAAGAAGCCCCGCCAGTTTCAGCCCCGTCGTTCTCTGCGGCGACATTTTTCACACCGCCCATTTCATTGACCTTGGACAGAATGAAATCCGCATCCTCAAGCACAGCCGCCTCGCCTCGCGACAAATCCGTCATCCCCAGCACGACCGTGGCCTCGCCAAGTTTCTTGAAAGTCCGGTCAATGCCGATTTTCTCTATCGTTTCGTCAGTTTCCCTGATTCCGGCAGTGTCAATGAATCTGAACAGGATACCGTCGATATTCAGCGTTTCCTCTATAGTGTCACGAGTCGTGCCGGCAATATCCGAAACTATCGCGCGCTCCTCCCCGAGCAGGGCATTGAGAAGCGTACTTTTGCCCGTATTCGTGGCCCCGACGATCGCCACAGGGACACCGTTCTTGATAGCGTTGCCACGGCTGAAAGATGCGGTCAGACGCCTGATATGTGTCAATGAATCGTCCACCAATTGCCCCAGTTCCTTGCGGCTTGCGAACTCCACATCTTCTTCGCTGAAGTCCAGTTCGAGCTCCAGTAGGGAAGTCATTGTCAGAAGCTTTTCCCTCAGCACTTTCAACTCTGAAGAAAAACCGCCCTTCAGCTGATTCATTGCAACTCTATGGGAAGCAGCACTTTGCGAAGCTATCACATCTGCAACAGCTTCTGCCTGGGCGAGGTCCATCTTGCCATTGACAAAAGCACGGCGCGTGAACTCACCTGGAGCCGCAATACGGGCCCCGGCATTGACCAGAAGCTCTAGAATTTTATTGACAATGAATCGCGAAGCATGGCAGGAAATCTCCACTGAATTTTCGCCCGTGTACGAATGAGGAGCACGGAAAACGCTGACTATCACATTGTCCAAAACACTTCCGTCCGCCTCGAAAACCGTACCGTAGCGCAGCCTGTAGCCTTCGGTCTCGGCAATAGGAACACCCTTAGTGTCAATGACCTTGTCGGCTATCGCCAATGACTCTTTTCCGCTGACTCTTATTATCGATATCGCACCTGTGCCCGGAATCGTGGCCGGCGCGCAAATGGTCCCGCCGGTAAACTGATAATTCGTCATAACTCTCTATCCTAGAATCTGTTCCGCGTGGTTCTTCGTATTGACCTTGTCAATGATTTCCTCAAGTATGCCATTCTCATTGAAAATGAATGTCTTACGCAGAATTCCCTCGTAAGTCTTCCCATAGAGCTTCTTCTCGCCCCATGCGCCGAAAGCCTTGATGATCAATGCGTCAGTATCCGCGAGCAGAGGAAATGGCAATGCATATTTGTCGCTGAAATTCTTCTGGGCCTTCACGCTGTCCTTACTTATGCCGATGACATTGTAGCCCAATGCCAAGAACCGTTCATAATTGTCTCTCAGACTGCAAGCCTCAGCAGTGCAGCCTGGCGTATTGGCCTTCGGGTAGAAGTACACCACTGTCTTTTTTCCAATAAGGTCAGCAGACTTGACAATGTTGCCATTCTGGTCAGCCGCTGAAAAATCAGGCATTCGATTACCAATCTCAAGCATAGCAAATTCTCCTTTTGTTTCAAACAAAGATACGCAAAACTCTTAAATATATGACTTGCCTTCCCATCTCTTTTTGCAGATGTTCGGACAAATCACTAAATTGCTGAAAATTGTGCCAGGAAATTTGAAAATTGACCCCGGAACTTTATGAAAAAGATATTAACTGTCATTACGCTGCTTGCTGCCTGCGTTTCGCAACTCGGTGCACAGACATATATGGTCAATGCACTTGTCCCTACGGAGTCCAAGAAATGTTCCATATATAAAACCGGTGGCAGTGCCATGAAAATCTGCTGCTATGACATCACGGGCGGTTTCGTGATCGGTGCACCTTCCGGCGGGCTGATTTCTGACAATGTCCCGGGTAAGGCGGTATTCGCTCTCAAAGGCGCATACAGCAAGCTGACATTTGTGATGGGCCCGTATTCGAACGGCAATCCCGACAAAGGCAATTCCATCGTGACAGTCTCTGCGGACGGGAAACGGCTGCTGGACGAGGTCGTTTTCGCATACGACGCCCCACGCTTCCTGACATTCGATGTCGCCGGGGTCAATGAAATAGTATTCACGATTCCACGGGGCGATACGCAAATCGCATTCGGAAACGTAAAACTCTGGAAGGCAGGAGCCGCAGTTTCAAACCCGAACACACTCCTTTCCCGAGTGCCGGGCGGAACTGTCGATCTTATGCAGACCAACCAGTTATATAAATATAGGGAGTCCGGGTTCGTAAAGCCTGTACTTGGTGACAAGGCCAAAGGAACCGGTCAGGAAAAAGCCATCAGCATAAACCGGAAGGAATACAATTCCGGTCTTAGCTTCTCCGTATCTCAGGCACTTGCCGGAACAGAACAGGGATTCGCATATTTCTGGCTGGACAAGCGTTATGACAAGGTTTCATTCATCGTCGGACCGAGAGACAACCAGAGCTCCAATTCGAGCGCTTGGCTTGTCGTGAAAGCGGACAAGAAGACCGTTTATGAAGGAATGGTGACACAGAAAGACCTTGCAAAACAGATAGTTGTCGATGTGAAAGGTGCTGCTCGGCTCGGGCTTATATGCGAATACAGAAACAGCGACTTCCTGGGCGGCATCACATACGGAGTGGTGGATATCAAGGCCTATCCGGAGGGTGCGAGCGTTCCGGCAGCAGGCATTGTCAATCCTAACCGGGACAGAATCGCCAAACTTCCTGACGTATGCCCTCTGATGTCCTCCATCAAGCCATATTCCGTACGTGGAATAAGTTCAGCGGACAAGACATTGTTCACAGGTGAATCCAGACACTACACATTCTCGATGGGTGGAGAAAAGTATTGGGAAGGACTGCTGCTGACCACCGGAAACAAGCTTTTGGGCGACAGGGTGGCTTCTTATGCGGAATTTGACCTTGCTGGCGAATATGACTGGATCAGTTTCGATGCAGGTTGCCTTAGCATGAATCACGTGCTGGATGATGACAATCTCCGTGTATATGCTGATGACAAGCTGATCTTTGACCATACCATATATTGCACATGGCCGAACCAGCACTACGAACTGCCTGTAAACAAATGCCGCACGCTAAGGTTTGAGAAATTGGGCAACGGCAAGAACAAGCAGACCATCATCGGAGTCGGCGATATCATCCTCTATCGTGGCAAGCCTGTGCCGAATACGGTATTTGAGCACGACGTGCCTGACTGCCCTCACGATGCCGATCTGATAGACGTCTGCGGGAAACCGTATTTCCACTATGTCGGAAGATATGTCAGCGACCTGACCAATTTTAACATGGCTGACTGCTTCCACGACGGCAGCACCATCACCAAATACTTCCAGATGAAGGACGGCAGACAGATCAACAAAGGATTCATGCTGGAGACCAATATCCCTCTCGGTCTGGAGAATGTGACCGTTATGGATGCGGTATTCATGGCATTGACAGGAGTAGGCTCGACGATAAGCAGCTCAAACGTCTCCGCAGCCACCGGCATCAGCGCAGGCGTATCCGGAACACCGACTGCCAGCATCTTCCTCCTGCTTGAGGACAAGAACAGCAAGCAGGCATCCGCGGCGGCATTCAATCCTTACGGACAGTACGAAAGCTGCACATTCACGGTCGCCAACAGGGTGGAATATGTGGATGCGTTCGATGATGTGTTCCAGAACAAAAGTCCTGAGGCTTTGCTCAATCCTGTGAAACTCAATGTGTTTGCTGACCAGGTTCTCGTAGGGGAGTATTGGCTGGACAACAAGATGCAGCCGCTCACCGTCACGGTTCCGATTTTCAAATGCCACCAGCTGATGTTCTGGCTGGAGTGCGGCGACAAGCGTTCAGGTCAATATGTGTTCTATGACCTCAAACTCAGCAAGACTCCATGCGATATCCCGATTCCTAAAGAATATACTTCATCTCAGGCAGCCAAAAAGGTGGAATCGCAGCCCGCGAAACAGACTGTAGCACAGGAGCCGGCGCCTGAAAAAGTCACAGTAGTCCAGGAGCGCAAACCTGCCAAAAAGGACAAGAAAGACAAGAAGGCCAAGCCGCGGATCGATTGGGAGGTAAGGGCTTATCAATCCAGCAGTTCTGCTGTCAATGAATTCTTGAGGGATGTCAATGCCATGTGGGAAAAGACCGCACAATACATGAAAGGCAACTATGACTTCCCGTCCGCTTCCCAGACTTGGGTTCAGAGCAAGGACGGCACAGTATATAAATGTCTGTCATTCATCGGCTCCAACGGCAACCGCCTGTCCATATCGTCCATGATTCAGACCCTTCAGGACCGGATAGCCCAGGGCAAGGACATCCAGCTGTCCATATCATTGGCAAAAATGGGCGTGGCATCGGCGAGTCTAGGTGTGACCTCGGTTACCAGCATCGAGGACATGGTCTATTTCGGCAAGAAGGTCAAGGAAGGATCCAAGGCGTTGGCCCAATGCAACGATGACATTTCAGACTGCGTGGCACTTGCACAGGCTCAGATAGATGCGTTCAATGCGTACCGCTCATCATCCGTGAGCGCAGACGGAAAGACCAGTTCCGACACGGTCCTGATTCTGCGGCCGGAGCCTGGCGACACCGTCCCGGGCAATCTGCAGCAGTTGGAGTATAACAATTTCTGACAAATGACAGAGTCTGACAATAGTTTTGTGGCGGTCAATGTGGATGAAGCCGCGTTCAGAAAGGTTTTTGACCGGTATTATCCACGGATGCTTGCATTTCTGCGTTCATTCCTGCAGTCGGACGACGATGCAGAGGATGTGGCGCAGAATGTATTCGTGAAACTGTGGATGAAAAGAGAAGTGCTGCTCGACCGGGAGTATCTGGATATCTATCTTTTCAGGATGACGGTGAATTTCGCCATCAACTTCTCGAAAGTCCGGAAACGGCACGTGGGCCTGGAAGACATTGACCTTCCTGACGAACTGGATCCGGGAAAGGAATTCGATTCACGCAAACGGCTCGACATCATATTCAAAGCCGTATCCGAAATGCCGGAAAAACGACGTGAAGTGTTCATCCTCAGCAGATTGCACGAGATGAGCCATAAGGAAATCGCGGAGAAACTGAATGTTTCAGCCAAAACGGTCGAGAATCACATAAATTTTGCTCTCCGTGAACTGCGGAAGATAAAATATATCATAGTGTTCTTCATATCTATGGTGTTTTCATAAAAATATCAAAAAACTTTTAGGGGATACGCACGGTTTGCATTGTATTATAGGCAAAGTCAAAAACCGATTATGACAAACAAAGATTTATACGGCAAATGGACCTCTCTGGGACCGGTCGGGCTGACAGAAGAGCAGCTCGACAGCGCGTATTCTTCCGTAAAAGGCAAGATACGCAGGGCTGAGTCAGCTTCATTGGCCATCAAATTGTCAGAAGAGTTGCGTGTCCGCCGCCAGAAAAGGATCATCAGGATACTGTCTGCCGCTGTCGCTGCCGCATGCCTGATTCTGCCTGTCGTCATTGTCAATGTCTCAAGACATTCCTACGAGAAAGGCCTTTCGGCTCAGGTCAATGACGAGACACCGCAGATGCTCGAGTATTCGGCCAATGCCGGGGAAATGCGTCATGTGCTTCTTCCTGACTCTACATCAGTTACCCTCAATGCCGGTACCGTGCTGATTTGCCCTGCGGAATTCATTGGCGGGAAAAGGGGAGTCTATCTCAATGGTGAAGCCACTTTCGATGTGACGAGGAACGAGAAAAGGCCGTTTGTCGTCAGCACTTCCGTTATGGACATTACAGTCCTCGGAACGAAATTCAACGTGTCTTCCTACAGCGACGACGAAAACGTGAGCGCCACATTGTGCAGGGGAAGCATTTCCGCATTGACGAAAAATGCGGAGGAACCTGTCGTTCTTACCCCGGGACAGCGGTTTGTCGTCGAAAGAAGCAGCGGCAACAGTTTCGTGGAGAATGTCAATGCAGATGAAGACGTGGCCTGGGAGAGCGGCCAGCTCTGCTTCCGTTCGAAATCCATACATGAAATCGTGAAAATCATCGAGCGCAGATATGCCGTGAGGATTTATGTCACGACAGGAAAATACGACAACGACCTTATAACAGCCAAATTTATCCAAGGATCTACTTTGGACGATCTGATGTTCGCATTGTGCAAACTCATTCCGGGAATGTCCTATCGGAAAGTCAATGCCAATATCTATATCAGATAATCCGGACAAATTATAATCACATAATCAATAATTTTTATGAAACAATTGATTGCAATGCTCGCTTGCATTCTCTTGTCTTCATCTGTTTCGTCAGGGATTTTTGCCCAGACCCCAGAATGTCAGATTCAGTCGGGAACGGATGAAGATATCAGAAGTGTTTTCTGCCATCGAGCAGCAGACGGGCCTGACAGTGGCCTACAATGAAAGCGCTCTGGACCTTTCCGGAGTCGTGTCAGTACCATCGGAGACCAATGTCTCTGACCTTTTGGCCTCAGTATTGAAAAATACAGGCAATTCTTTTTACTTCCATGGCAAGATGATTCTTGTGTACAAGGAAGAGCAGGTAAAAACTTCCACTTATTCCGGAATCGTCGTGGACAAGGCCGGTCCTGTGGCCGGTGCTGCTGTGATGGTGGAAGGAACTGACCAAGTGACAGTTACGGGTGTGGATGGAAAGTTCGCCATAAATGCACCTCAGGGCTCAGTGCTCAAGGTTTCCATGCTCGGCTATAAGGAATTCACTGCTACCGCAGGCCCTCAGACCGACAACCTCAGATTTCTTGTCGAAGAAGACAACAGACTTCTAGATGAGTCAGTCGTAGTAGGTTATGCGTCAATGAAAAAGCGCGACCTCGTAGGTGCAGTGGACCAGGTGAAAAGTGATGTCATCGAGAACAGGTCCAACGGAAACCTTGCCAGATCACTTCAGGGTGAGATTGCCGGTCTTAACATATCGTTTACTGACAGCAAGCCGTCCCGTTCCGCTTCTTTCAATGTCAGGGGAACGACATCCGTAGGCGCTGGAGGTTCTTCACTTGTGCTTATCGACGGCGTGGAGGGAAGTCTGAATTCCATTAACCCACAGGATGTGGAAAGCGTCAGTGTCCTCAAGGATGCCTCATCTACGGCGGTCTATGGTGCAAGAGGAGCGTTCGGAGTAATTCTTGTGACTACCAAGAATCCTCAGAAAGGCCGCCCAGTCATAAACTACAATGGTTCAGTTACCGTAAACAGAAGAACCGTGGTTCCTGATGTCATCACTGACGGTCAGGATTGGCTCGACTGGTGGAAAGACTGCTACAATGGATATTACAACGGCTCCAAGTCATTGCTCAGTCACATTGACAGTACTGTCCCTTATAGCGAGGCCATCTACAGCGAGCTCGTCCGCAGGAAGAACGATCCGTCTCTCTCCAAGACGACAACCCTGGAAGGAAGCAGTATGTTCGGTTGGGCCTATATGGAGTCAACTGACTGGTATGACCTGTTTTACAAGGATTACAACTGGTCCACGGAACATAATCTGTCAGTTTCCGGAGGAGGCGATATGGCAGACTACTATATCTCAGGCCGTTTCTATGACATGGACGGTATCTATAAAGTAGGAAACGAGGATTACAAGAAATATGACCTGCGCGCAAAAGGAACGCTGAAAGTGCGCCCGTGGCTGCATATCACCAACAATATCTCTATGTCGGTCGTGAATCATTATGAACCGAAACATTCGAGAAACAATTTCAATGTGCAGAGAGCAATCAATCACGCTGCCATGCCGCTCTCACCTGTAAAGAATCCGGACGGCTCGTGGACTACTGCGGCAGCTATCTCCGGCTATGCCGCTTTCTCTGAAGGATCTTCTTGGCGCACAAATGATTACATGTATCTTCGTGAGAAGATTTCAGCGGATGTCATCATGATCAAGGATGTCCTCAAGGCCTCTGTGGATTATTCCTACAACTACACAAGCCGCAAGAGAGTCGATGTGCAGAATCCGGTGAAATATTCCAAGAAGCCGGGTGAGGTGATGCTTGAATCGGCCTCGGCTGGCTCTTCCCGTCAGCAGGTGACCTATTTTACGAGATATCAGGCTGCCAATGCCTATCTGACTTTCAGCCCTAATCTCGGCAAGAACAACAGCCTTACATTGCTTGCAGGATGGAATATTGAAGAGCAGAAATATGAAACGCTCAACGTCTCAAGGTCCGGTATCATCACACCGTCCAAACCGTCATTCTCATTGATGAACGGCACGACCACGGATCCTGTTGCAGGCGGAAATGCCTGGTCTTATGTCGGAGCATTCTACAGACTGAATTACAGTTACAAGGGACGCTATCTTGCCGAATTGAGCGGACGTTATGACGGCTCGTCAAAATTCCCGTCAAACTCCAAATGGGGAATGTTCCCTTCCGGTTCCCTCGCGTGGCGCTTATCAGATGAGCCGTGGATGAAATGGGCAGAATCATTGGACAATGCCAAGGTCCGCATCTCTGCCGGCTCTATGGGCAACGGAAACGTGGCTCCATATTCATACACATCCGATATGAGCATCGGCACTGCAAGTGACATTGTCCTGGGCGGAAGTCTGCCGTCATACACTACGGTCGGCAGCATTGTTCCTGTATCATTGACTTGGGAAAAGGCAACTACCTATGATGTCGGCCTGGATTTTGATTTCTTCCGTAACAGACTGTCATTCAGCGGTGATATATACAGAAGGTACACTTCCAACATGTACACCGTCAGCGAATCTCTTCCTTCTGTCTTCGGTACTGCTCCTCCAAAGGGAAACAATGCGGAGATGAAAACTGACGGATTCGAACTGACATTGTCCTGGAGAGACGAATTCAAACTCTTCGGCAAACCGTTCAGCTACAGCGTGAAAGGTATGCTCTGGGACAGCAAGTCCGTGATTACCAAATATGCCAATGATACCGGTTCTCTCGGTACTCTTAAAGGCTATATCCAGAACGGAGGCTCTCCTTCCTCATATTATGTAGGAATGACACTGGGCGAAATCTGGGGTTATACGGTGGACGGACTGTTCCGTGACCAGAATGACATCGACAATTCCCCGATCCATAATTTCCAGCAGGCTTCGGACAAAGTCACCAGGCCGGGACAGGTTAAAGTCAAGGACCTCGACGGTGATGGCGTCATCAGTCCGGGCAACTTCAAGGTGCACGACCATGGTGACCTCAGGATTATCGGAAACAGGTCTCCGAGATACAATTACGGTATCAATCTCGCAGCGAACTGGAATGGTATAGGCGTGTCAGTCTTCCTTCAGGGAGTCATCCACAAGGACTGGTATCCTGGTTCCGATTCCGGATATTTCTGGGGAAAATACGGCCGTCCGTTCTTCTCGTTCATCCCTTCCATCCACACGGACAGCAAGACTGTGTATAGCGAAGAGGCAAACAATTGGGACACAGCATATTGGCCGAGAAAGACCACCTATCAGTCCAACGGCTCGTACAGCTGGACCAAGGTCCTGGAGATCCCTAACACGAGATATATTCAGAATGCCGGATATCTCCGCGTAAAGAACGTGCAGCTGGACTATACTTTCAATGAAAAACTCTGCAAGAAGATGAGACTTGCAGGCCTGAAAGTTTATCTTACCGGAGAGAACCTGTTCACATTCACCCCGTTGCACAAGTATGCGCCGAATTATGACCCTGAGGGATTGTCCTACGACTCAGATTTCTCTGCGGCAGCTGACGGCTATACCTATCCGGTACTCAAGAGTTTTACATTAGGACTTAACATAACCTTCTAAGAGATTATGAAAAAGATATTGATACCTTTGGCGGTTGCGGCAGCATTGACCCTGCCTTCCTGCGAATCATTTCTCACGCAGGAGAACCCCAACAAGATAGAGAGCGGATTCTATTTCAAGGACGAATCCTCTCTGGAAATATACACCAACGGCTTCATCAGAAGTTTTGCCACATCCATCAAGAGCTTCATTGACGGTGACAAGAACGCTGATACCCACTCCTGGGATGGCCAGGCCGCATATTTTATGGACAACTATACGGCAGAGGACGCTTCTAACTGGTCCACGTCGAACTGGTCACAACTCCGCTCCATCAACTATTACCTCGACAATATGCGCAAGGCTTCTGCCTCTGACGCTGTACTTGACCATTATGAGGGTGTCGGTCGTTTCTTCAGGGCAATGTTCTATTTCTCCAAGATGAAGACTTTCGGTGCAGTGCCGTGGTATGACACTACCATTGACCCGACGGACAAGGATGCATTGTACAAAGGACGCGACAGCCGAGAATTCATCGCCTCCAAGATACTTGAGGACCTGAACTATGCCTGCGAACATTGTTCTGACGACTCTAAATACAGAGTCCGCGCCTCGTACATCCACAAATACGTCGCTCTCGCGCTGAAATCCAGATTCTGCCTGTATGAAGGGACAATGCGGAAATATCATTCCGACGATCCTTCCACCGGCAAGCCTTGGACAAAGGATGAAAGTTCAATGTACCTGGAACAATGTATCAAGGCGTCTGAAGAAATTATGAATTCCGGCATCTATTCGCTTACTGACGATGCCGCTTCGCGCAAGACCCAGTATAGGGATATGTTTACCAATGCAGATGCCTGCGGGGTTTATGCCAATGAATTCATATGGGCCCGTGACTACGACTTGGATTTGCAGGTCACTTATGCCATAAATGACTATATGGTAAATCCTCAGCACGCGAACTATGCTTTTACCAGACAGTTCATCAATACTTATCTGATGACTGACGGTACGCCGTTCACGACCAAATATGCTGATTATAACAGTGTTGACTTCATTACTGAGTGCAAGGACAGGGATTACCGTCTCGCCCAGACCATCAGGACACCGGGCTTTACAAGAGACGGCGGCAAGACTTCATGGGCTCCTGACGTGAAATTCTCCAAGACTGGTTATCAGCCGGTAAAATGGCTTACGGATGATTCTTCAAAGGATAACAATACTGCTGCCATCGC
>UMEF01028185.1_pt1 | contig 11700 bp, 7 predicted proteins | sample 1964671 | NCBI WGS metagenome assembly UMEF01 (sample SAMEA4836012, study PRJEB28245) | human gut metagenome | biome: gut microbiome; material: fecal sample | place: Denmark | collected 2008 | reverse complement strand
CATTTCCAGGTTTGACTTCCCGATTCGGAAGAACTTATGAGAAGCTACACATAAGTTCTTAAGGAAAGATAAAATAGATGCAGAATTCAAGCGCATTGCCAGACGTTATTACAATATCATATATTCAAAGGCTGTTACATCCGGCGAACCACTCTCCGTGGAACAGCAGGATAAACTGATGGCCCGCATGGATACTCTCGCCGACCATATACGCGATTATGAAAAGGCTGGAAACAATGTCTTTACACGTTCGCAGGCCCGTCGTCTGGACAAGTACCTGTACCGCAAGTCGCGCCAGGCAGCCGGTAAAATCGGCATTAAGGATCGCGATCTGCGCAAATCTGCTGCCCGCAACCGTGTCACCTATCTCGAAAAAGTGAAAAAATCTTGACGGTCCGTGTTCCGTTATTTCACAGATATTCCGCGAAATTTTATAACTTTGGCGCGTCATAACTGCAAAACTATAGATTTTTTTATGAAACGAACACGGATTTGCCGTTTCTTGGCAGCCCTGACGATGATTTCGTCAAACCATTTTTCTGCGTTTTCAGCAGAACTTTCAGACTCATTCAAAAAGAACATTGTACTGGATTCAGTGTCGGTCACGGGGGCGAGAGTGCCTATGGCATTGGGCAAGAGCACACGAATCGTGACATTGCTGGACAGCACGGCGGTAGCGTCCCTGCCGGTGGTAAGTGTCAATGACGTGCTCAAATATGTGGCAGGCATCGACGTGCGGCAGCGGGGCGACATGGGCGCGCAGACGGATATTTCCATGCGCGGCGGTACGAGCGACCAGGTGGCCGTATTCCTTAACGGCATCAATATCTGCGACCCGCAGACCGGCCACAATGCAGTAGATTTCCCTTTTGATGTCAATGACATTGACCATATCGAGGTCCTTTCCGGGCCGGCAGGCGTGGCTTACGGCTCGTCTTCCCTTGTCGGGGCCATCAACATTGTCACGAAAAAGCCTGTGGGAAAGGAAGTTGCGGCCCATGTCGAAGGCGGCTCCTATGGTTATTTCAATGGCGGAGTGAGTCTTGGCATCGTCACGGGAAAAGTCACAAACCAGATTTCAGCAAGTTATCTGCGCTCAGACGGTTTCAGCCGCAATGCTGACGGGGACCTGAATACCGACTATGAGACGGTAAAGGCTTATTATCAGGGCGGTTTCACTTCTGCAAAGGCGGATGTGGACTGGTTTACTGGCATAAGTCTGCGCGATTTCGGCTCCAATACATTCTACAGCGCCAAGTTCGACAACCAGTTCGAGCATACGTTCAAGTCTTTCGTGGCTGTCAAGGCCCAGACAAAGGGTTTTGTGAAACTCAGGCCTGAATTCTACTGGAACCGTGGTCAGGACAGGTTCGAACTTGTACGCGGCGATGAATCCAAAGTTCCGTTCAACTATCACCGTACCAGTGTTTTAGGTGGAGGATTGACAGCCTGGATAGAGACTGTGGCAGGCAAGACTGCGCTCGGTGCCGATGTCCGAGATGAAGACATTATCAGTACCAATCTTGGTGAAGACCTCGAGTCTGTCAAGAAAGTAGGGAAGGCCGAATACAAGAAAGGGCTCAGGCGCACGAATTACAGTATCTATCTCGAACACAGTTACGAATACCGCAATCTGGCGGCTACGGCAGGTGTGACGGCGGTGAAGAATACCGGAAATGACGAGCCTTTCAAGTTCTATCCGGGAGTGAATCTGAGTTACCGCTTTTTGGGCGACTGGAAGGTGTATGCATCTTATAACTCTTCATTGAGAATGCCTACTTTTACGGAATTGTATTATTCCGTGGGCGGGCATCAGGCCGACAAGAATCTGAAGGCAGAGAAAATGCAGTCAGTGGAAGGCGGTCTGAAATTCTCGAGGCCGTGGCTAAATGCCGTTCTGACAGTGTATTACAATATGGGACGCAATATGATTGACTGGACCAAGGACTTGTCGGAAGGGGCCAATGCAGAGTGGCGTTCTGGCAATTATACCAGGGTCAATGCCTTCGGTCAGGAACTTTCCGCAAGGGTGGATTTCCCGGCCTTGCTTGTCCGTGATGATTTCTTCCTGAGAAATCTGGATGTCGCGTTCAGCCACATTGACCAGGACAAGAAACTTGGAGCGGATGTGCAGTCTAAATATGCATTGGAATACCTTAAATATAAGGTGGTGGTGAAGGCCGGTTTCCATATCTGGAAGGGCTTGGGCGCAGATGCTTCATGGAGATGGCAGGACAGGGAAGGCAATTATGAACTCTTCGAGAACAAGGTCTCCAAGGGAATGGTGCCGTATCGTCCATATTCATTGGTCGATGCACGTGTGTCATGGAGCGAGGTGCGTCGCGGAATTTCCTATAATATATACGCTGAGGTGAACAATGTACTGAACCACAAGTATTATGACTATGGCAATGTGCCTCAGCCGGGTATAATCGCCAAGGCTGGACTTGTAGTGGGCTTCGGCCGCAGATAATGAACGAAATGGAACTGACTATTCCTACTCCGCGGGGAAATATCTTCGCCATATATACAGAGGGAGACGCTTCTGAATCAATGTGCCCAGATGACGACTCCGGGCGTGGAGAGAAGCCGTTGGTGATACTGTGCCACGGACTTATGATGAACTGCAGGCAGAATCCGATTATGGGTTTTGCCTCCAGTCTCAACAAGGCCGGATATGATACGCTGCGTTTCGATTTCCGTGGAAGCGGACTCAGCAGCGGCGATATCACTGAAATGACTCCGCTTACGGAAGTGGATGACTTGAAGGATGTTGTCGCACACTACAAGGACAGACGTATCGTGCTCTGCGGCCATTCGTTGGGCGGTCTGGTTTCATTGATGACAGCTGCCGAGGACCCGTCAATTTCAGCATTGGTCCTGTTGGCACCGGCAGTGAACATTGAACTGGATTCCAGGGCCGGGCGTGTCGCCATCGAGACTTTCGATCCGGTCAATATTCCTGACTTTGTGGAAGTCTGGGGCTCAAGGCTTTCGCGGTCTTACTTCACCACAGCGCAGAATTTGGGGATATTTGAAAGAATAGCCAAATACAAGGGGCCTGTCTGTGTCCTGATGGGTGAAAGGGACAGGATCGTGGAGCTGAATCTTTCCGAAAAACTACAGGAGGCATTGCCGCAGGCTCAGATTCATGTCATTCCTCATGCTGACCATCTGTTTTCCAGAGGAATCCGTCTGAAGGCTGCAGCTGTTGCCGTGGATTTCCTGCGCAATTTTTAATGGCTCACTTATACGTTTTAGGCGGAAAATAGTTAAATTAGCAGTTTGTCAGCGGTGTGCTGACAAGACCTATTATTAGTAATCAAGATATGGTAAGATTTGTCCAGGAGCCGGCAAGAGACATTCCGGTGAAAGATGAGGTAGATATTCTGGTTGTCGGCGGAGGCCCTTCCGGAATTATGGCAGCAAGGGCTGCTGCCGGTAAAGGGTTGAAAGTCATGCTTATAGAAAGCAGGGGATATGTAGGTGGCAATCTCACCATCGGTCTCCCGATTCTGGGTTTCCTCGGAAGGAAGGGAAATCAGGTGGTCGAAGGCCTGCCACAGATGCTTATCGACAGATTGCGTGCGAAAGGCAAGGCGTCTGAACATAAGCCTTGCAAGAATCACGTCAGTCTGACCATCATTGACTCGGAAGAGGTAAAGGATGTGGCTCTCGGAATGCTCGAGGAAGTAGGCGTGAAAATTCTGTTCTACGTTTTCTGCTCAGATGTCATCAAGGAAGGCAATGAGGTGAAGGGCGTGATAGTCGAGAGCAAGGAAGGCCGTGAAGCGATTCTTGCGAAAACCGTCATTGACTGTACAGGTGACGCAGACGTGGCTTACCGTGCTGGCGTGGAATGTCATAAGGGCGACAAGGACGGCGGAATGCAGCCTCCTACACTCATGTTCTGCATGAGAGGTGTCAATGTCCCTGAACTCCGTGATGCCATCGTGAACCACCATGAGGAGTATGATATGGACGTGATGCCGCCTGAGCAGTTCAAGGAAGGGCCGTTCATCGTGGTCGGTTTCAGAAACAAGATCAATGAAGCCCGCGAAAAGGGTTATTCGATTCCTGTGGCGAGAACAATCCTCATTACCGGACTTGCGGATGATGAAATCTGGGTCAATATGTCCAGAGTCTGCGGTGTGGACTCCACGAAACCGGAAAGCTACACCAACGGTGAAATCACTGCTCGTACGCAGAATGATGAAATCGAAAGATATCTGCGTGACTTCATACCGGGATTTGAACATGCATGGAGAGACAAGGTCGCTTCATTTATGGGAATACGCGAAAGCCGTGTGATAAAAGGCAAATATGTGCTGACGGCAGATGATATCCTTTCTTGCCGCAAATTCGAGGACTCGATAGGTGTGGCAAGTTATCCTGTGGATATCCATCACAGCCACGGAGATGACTGCACTATGATGTGGTGCCCGGACTGTTACGACCTCCCGTATCGTATGCTCGTGCCGGAAAATGTTGAGAATCTGCTTGTTGCGGGCCGTTGTGCCTCGATGACGCATGAGGCTATGGCTTCAGCCCGCGTGATGTCCACCTGTATGGTGATGGGCGAGGGCGCAGGAAGAGCTGCCCGAATCGCAATCGAGGAAGGTGTGCCTGTTTCCAAGGTCAATGTGGAAGAAGTCCGGAAGGACCTTCGTGAAAGCGGAGCGTATCTCAGAGACTAATAGGCAATTACACATCTTTAATACACTGAACCGACGTGAAAACATTGAAATACATACTTTCAGCTGCATTGGCATTGACAATGACAGTAGCGGCGACAGCCAAGATAGTGCGTGCTCCTCAGGAAAAAGGCACGCACAGGGTCTTGACCTGCAATATCCGAATTACCGGACTCAGCGAGGACGAAAATACTCCGGGCCAATGGGAAAACAGGAAGGAGGTCTGCAGGGACGTGATTCTTTCGCAGAAACCGGACATCATCTGTATGCAGGAGGTGATCTATGAGTCATATGCATATATGAAGAAGGAGCTCAAGGGCTATACTTCATTCGGCTTTACCGGGCCGGAGATGGATCCGTACACTGAAGGGTATCATTACATCGGCAAGAATGTGATTTTCTTCAGGACTTCGAGGTATGAAATGACCGGTTCCGGCTGCTATTGGCTTTCTGAAGATCCGCTTATCGGTGGCAGCCTTTCATGGAACACGACTCGTGCGAGACATTGTAACTGGCTGAGACTCAGAGATAAGAAAACAGGGGAGGAGTTCCGCATAATGGATATCCATCTGGACCACAAGACTGAGCTGGCTCGTCAGGAACAGACCAAGCTGACTATTCGCGAAACCTCGCAGTATGCGGAAGATTTTCTGCAGATCCTGTGCGGTGATTTCAATTCCGGACCGAAGAAGGCGGCAGCAGGATTTTTGCGTGAGGCCGGATGGAAAGACGCTTATGAGACGCTCGGCATTCCTGAACGGAATTCGTTCCATGGATTCAAGGGCGAGAATTATAAGAAACCGAAGCCGAGAATCGACTTCATCTTCATGCGCGGTGCTGTGCAGCCTGTTTATTGCAAAATGCTGACGGATACTGTCAATGGCATTCTTCCGAGTGACCATTATTTCATTGTGGCGGATTTGAAGATAGGAAATAACGACTAAATTTTCGATATATGACATCAGACCAGGCCGGAATCAGGCAATACATTGAGGAAAACAAGGATAGATTCTTCGAGGAACTGTTCTCGCTTATGAGAATACCTTCGGTCAGCGCTAAGCCGGAGAACAAACAGGACATGTGGAAGTGCGCGGAGCGTTATGCAGAACTTCTCAGGGAGGCCGGTGCAGATGAGGCCGGTGTGTTCCCGACAGAAGGGAATCCTGTAGTCTTCGGGCAGAAGATCATTGACCCGACATATAAGACGGCATTGGTTTACGGCCATTATGACGTGCAGCCGGCAGAACCGCTCGAGAAATGGAACTCGGATCCTTTCGAGCCGGAAATCCACGACGGAGCCATCTGGGGACGCGGTGCCAATGATGACAAGGGCCAGACTTTTATGCATGTGAAGGCTTTCGAGTACCTTGTAAGGAACGGACTGCTCAAGCACAATGTGAAATTCATCTTTGAAGGCGAGGAGGAAGTCGGCAGCAAGAATCTCCCTGCCTGGGTCGAAGCTAACAAGGAAAGGCTTGCCTGCGACGTGATTCTCGTTTCGGACACGACAATGTTGTCCGACAAGGTGCCTTCCATCAACTGCGGAATGCGCGGCGTGACTTATCTTCAGGTCAATGTCAAGGGACCTGACAAGGACTTGCATTCAGGACATTACGGCGGGGCTGTGGCCAATCCGATAAATACTCTGTGTGATATGATTTCGTCATTGATAGACAAGGACGGAAGAGTCACCATTCCGGGGTTCTATGACGATGTGGAGGAACTTTCTGCTGAGGACAGGGCTTCACTCGCACGTGCGCCGTTCGATATGGAAGAGTATAAGGAAAGCATCGGCGTCAAGGAAGTCAAGGGCGAAAAGGGCTACACTACGCTTGAGCGTACGGCGATCAGACCTTGTCTGGATGTATGCGGAATCTGGGGCGGTTACACCGGAGTCGGCAGCAAGACGGTGCTTCCGTCAGAGGCTCATGCCAAAATTTCCATGCGCATCGTGCCGAACCAGAAGGCTGACAAGATCATTGATCTGGCTGCAAAGCATATCCTCGCGATAGCGCCTCCTTATGTCGAGGTCAGCGTCGAGAAGATGGAGGCGGGCAACGGATTCCTGATTCCTATCACTTCTCCGGCTTACAAGGCAGCATCCCGTGCGATGACGGAAGTCTATGGTATTGAGCCTGTTCCAAGTCGTGGCGGCGGCAGTATCTGTGTGCTTGCGGACATGAGGAACATTCTCGGTGCGGACCCTCTGCTGATGGGTTTCGGTCTGGAGCGTGACACCATCCACTCTCCGAACGAGAGTTATCTGCTCCGTCAGTTCTATGCGGGAATTGAGTCTATAACCCTGTTTTACGAATATTGGAAATAATCATAATAAACTAATAATGAACGAATTGAATACCATACTGGGGAATTTCGCGATTGAGGGCGAAATCAGTGAAATCAAGCCTCTCGGCAACGGACTTATCAATGACACTTACAAGGTGACCACAGCCGGCGATGCGCCTGACTATGTGCTGCAGCGGATCAACAATGCCATCTTCCAGGATGTGGACATGCTTCAGAACAATATTGAGGCTGTAACTTCCCACATCCGCAAGAAACTTGTCGAGGCAGGGGAAAATGACATTGATCGTAAAGTGTTGAGATTTATCCCTTTGAAGGACTCGACCAAGACTTATCTTGAGGTGGACGGAAAGTTCTGGAGAGTGTCTGTTTTCATTCCTGACGCCTACACTTACGAGACTGTAAATCCGGAGTATTCTTACTGTGCCGGCAAGGCTTTCGGTAATTTCGAGTCAATGCTTTCTGACCTCGACACCGAGCTCGGCGAGACAATTCCTGATTTCCACAATATGGAACTCCGTATGGCTCAGCTTATCGACGCCGTGGAAAATGACTGCCGCTGCAGGATTGACGAACCGGAAGATGGCGACGGAAGGGAGCCGATTGCTGATGACCCTGACCACAGTGACGATGTAGTGGCAATGCTGGATGATATCGACGAGCATAGTGAAGAGATGTGCAAAGCTGAGCGTATGTATCGCGACGGGCAGCTGCCTAAACGTATCTGCCACTGCGATACCAAGGTCAATAACATGATGTTCGACAAGGATGGCAACGTCTTGTGTGTCATCGACTTGGATACTGTGATGCCGAGCTTTGTGTTCTCGGATTTCGGTGATTTCCTGCGCACTGCGGCCAATACCGCGCCTGAGGATGAGCCGGATACTTCCAAGATCAGTTTCAATATGGATATCTTCAAGGCGTTCGCACGTGGATATATCGAGTCCACCAAAGGCTTCCTGACTGACGTGGAGAAGGAGAATCTGCCTTATGCTGCATGTATGTTCCCGTTTATGCAGGCTGTGAGGTTCCTCGCTGACTATCTGAACGGCGACACCTATTTCAAGACCAAGTACATTGACCATAACTTTGTCCGCGCGCGTGCCCAGATGGCTCTGTTCCACAGCGCAATGGATCATCGTCAGGAGATGACCGACTTCATCAACAGTCTGTAGTATTTTCTAAGAGGGTGGTCCAGTTTTTTTTGGGGCACCCTCCTTTCTTATATCCTGTTTTTCAGAATGCGGTTGCAGAGCGTATGAAATGCTCAGATAACATAATTGTCAGAAAAACTGAATTAAATGACATCGAGCATTTGAAAGATATATTCGCCCGCGCAAGGTCTTTTATGGAAATGACCGGCAATCCCGACCAGTGGGGAGACGGCCATCCTCAAGGAAGGCTTCCGCTACTGTGGCGTCATCCGCTGCTGGAACGGCACGGAACGCCTTGCTTATCAGTATGTTAAGCGATTCTCCTGATTGTCCTGAATATGTCCGGGATGATCAGAATCGGTGACGTGAAGAGAAGGATGATTCCCCAATCCTGGAGAGAAAGAGCCTCAACATTGAATGCAGGGCCGCAGAAATTCACGATAATGAACTGGCCGGCGAGAATTACGAAAGCGATGATGACAAATCCGCGTCCGATGGCTTTCTTTCCTTCCTTCGGGTTCTTGAACAGCATGACCAGGTCGCCCAGCAGACTTCTGCCAGTCCTGAAGAACCTTGCATTGAACAGATTCCAGAACTGCAGCACAACGAAAATTGAGAAGAAGATGCCTTTCTCGTAAGTGGTCAGGACATTGTCCGCAGTGTGGCCGGACAGGAATTCCGTAAAGAATGACTTCATTGCTTCTTTAGTGAAAAGGCCGCTCATGCTGGTAATGTCCAGATGCCAGAGAACCTGCCACAGAAGAGCCAGGTATATGAAGAAGCAGATGCTCACGGAGAATATCGACTTGGCCATCTTTCTGTCGATTATATGACTCTTTGGACTACGTGGCTTCTCGTTCATCACTTTAGGATCGGCAGGCAACGAAGACAGAGCCATGGCCGCGAATGTGTCCATAATCAGATTCACCCAAAGCATCTGTGTGACTGTCAGCGGGGATTCCATTCCGATGAATGAACCCAAAAGCACCACAAGGCAGGCACATACGTTGATTGTCATCTGGAAGAGAATGAACCTCTTGATGTTCAGATAGATGGAACGTCCCCAGAGGATGCCCGTATTGATGCTTGAAAACGAATTGTCGATTATGGTGATGTCGCTTGCCTCTTTCGCCCTTGCCGTGCCGTCTCCCATTGACAAACCGACCTGAGCCTTTTTGAGTGCAGGAGCGTCATTGGTCCCGTCTCCGGTTACCGCTACCACTTCGCCCATCCTTTGCAGCAGGGTGACAAGTCTGGCTTTGTCTTCCGGCTTGGCTCTGGACAATATCTTAAGGCGCGGAATGATCTTCATGGCCTGTTCATCCGACATCTCCTCAAAGGATTGGCCGCTCAATGTCAGGTCCTCCTCACCATCATTGATGATGCCCAATTCACGTCCTATCTCATTGGCCGTCACTGCCACGTCGCCGGTAACCATTATCACCCGTACACCGGCTTTCCCCTGACACATATCTATGGCATCTTTCACATCAGGACGAACAGGATCAGCTATCCCGACTATTCCGACGAATGTGAGATCGCCTTCATTTCCGTCAGGGTCAATGTATTGTGCGGCAAATGCGAGCGTTCTCATCGCTTTGCTTTGCCACCCGGCCAGCGTGTCCTTGATGTTTTCGGCAGTTGCATTCTCAGGGAAAGCGGTGCATCGGGAAATGATTATCTCAGGTGCTCCTTTCAGCAGCCGGATCTTTCCGCCCTTCACGTCAGGATTCTCAATGAGCGTCTCCATGCTTTTCGTCAATGAGGAGAAACTCTTCCTGTCCAGTATGGTGCAATCTTCTCTAATCGGAAGATAATCAATGCCTTTCTCTTCTTTCAACCACATCAGCAGTGCTCCTTCAGTCGGATTGCCGATAGCCTTGACATTGCCATCTTCATCCTCAGACAGACCGGCAGTGGCGTTTATAGCAATGCTTCTGCTGATAATGTCATCGTTCCCGAAGAACTGTGATTGAAGGACTTTCATCTTGTTTTCCGTGAGAGTGCCGGTCTTGTCAGTACAGATGACTGTGGTCGCTCCCATTGTTTCGCATGCGTGCAGCTTCCGGACAAGATTCTTCTCCTTGAGCATCTTCTTCATGCTAAGCGCAAGACTGATGGTAATACTCATAGGAAGTCCTTCAGGAACGGCCACCACAATCAGAGTCACAGCTATCATTATCGAACTCAGCACGTATTCCAGAATCTGGACTATGTCAGTGTTGTTGTCAATGTTCCCGTCCAGGAAGAAATAATAGAAAAGTCTCCCCACTACTATAAGGCCGGCAATGATGTAGCTCACCTTAGTAATCATATTGCCCAGATTGTCAAGCTGTTGCGAAAGGGGAGTGGTGACTTCCTGTTCTTCCTGAATCAGTTTTGCGCCCTTTCCTTCCTCCGTGTCGGTTCCGACAGCAGTCACGCGACAAACACACAGTCCCTCGATAATCGTGGAACCGCGCAGGACCATGTTCGCCGGGAAAGTAGTATCTTGTTTTCCTTCAGGTACAGTTACATATTTGTCAGCATAGAGTTCACCGGTGAATATGGATTCGTCCACCTTCAGGGAAGCAGCTTCAAGGACAATGGCATCCGCAGGCACCTCATCTCCGCTTTCGAGCTGGACAATATCACCTACGCAGACATCGCATTTGCGTATTTCGTAGAACTGTGTATGTCTGCCGTTGCTGGACTTGCGGATTACCTTGACCGGTCTTTCATCTTTGACCTTGTTCAGCACTTCAAACTCTTTCTCTGCGCGCACCTCAAAGATGAAACCGATACCGGTAGCAAGCAGAATCGCCACAAGTATCCCGGCAGGTTCTATCAGGGATGATGCCGGTTTTCCAAGCCAATACACCTCATATACGGATACGATTACCGAAAAGACCAATACTACGAGCAGAATGATTATGATCGGGTCCCTGAACTTGTCCAGGAACTTCTTCCACAGTGATTCCTTTTCAGCTTCGGGTATAATGTTCTTTCCGGCTCCGTTCACCACTTCCGGAGAGCCTTGCGCAAGGCAGCTTGATAAGTATGATTTGTTCATCTTTGGGGTGATTGTCATGGCAAAGGTATTGAATTATTTATAAGACGGAAACGCTCGTTCAGATCTTCAAGAAATCTCATTTCATCGTCTTCAATGATGGAATCGGCTTCTATCAGGTCTGACAATATCCGTGCGAAAGCAATTCGTTGAAGTCTATCTTTCAGGAGCATTTTAAATCAAAATCCGATGAATTGTGAGAGGGCTTGGGTGATGTCATTGTAAGTCGTCTCGAAATCGCCAGTGTACCAAGGGTCAGCCACGTCACGTGCATTGCCTGTGAGTGACATCAGCAGGGATACGTTGGCGTTATTCCCGGGGAACATGCGTTCCAGATTACGCAGGTTGTTCCTGTCCATGACGAAAATATAATCAAAGCAGGAATAGTCTTCCGCCGTTATTCTGCGTGCAGCCCTGCGTTCGAACGGAATTCCGTGCAGGGTCAATGTTCTTTTGGCCGGCGGATAGATGTCGTTGCCGATTTCCTCCGTCGATGTGG
>UMEF01001418.1_pt1 | contig 11717 bp, 10 predicted proteins | sample 1964671 | NCBI WGS metagenome assembly UMEF01 (sample SAMEA4836012, study PRJEB28245) | human gut metagenome | biome: gut microbiome; material: fecal sample | place: Denmark | collected 2008 | reverse complement strand
TTCGAGGATGAAAACGGTAAGACAAATAAGGCGATTGCCGATGTGGGCGGAAACTTTCTCGTGGTATCCCAGTTCACCCTGTATGCGGACTGCCGCAAGGGAAACCGCCCTTCCTTTGTAAAGGCGGGCAATCCGAAGCTGGCGGAGGAACTCTATGAATATGTATTAAAGAGCCTGCGTGACAGGGGCTTTGAAGTGGGAGCAGGAGTCTTTGGGGCAGATATGAAGGTATCATTGTTAAATGATGGACCGTTTACCGTGATGCTGGATTCGGAGGAGATCTGTCATTGAAAATGTCCCTTGCGATGCGACATAAGACAACCAAAATGTGTTAAGATAAAACACAAAGGCGGGTGATCAAGATGGCAGATAATGAAAGCAGTATCGAAGTATACGAAGCGGCTGGCAGAGATGCAGACATATGATCAGGCGATTGCCCATGTGGCAAACCAGAGGATTGAGATTGATCTGGACGATGGCGTCAAGGTCAACTATGCGAAATTCCAGGGTGTGGAAGTAGCACAGGAAGGAAAGAAAGCATTAAAGGTGGATTTGCTGGCAAAAATATAGAGTGAATGAGGTGAATTGAAAATGAAAATTAAAAAATTAACGTTAAATAATTTTATGGCTTTTGAGAAAGCTGAAATAAATTGGTCGGATAATATTAACATTATTTGCGGAGAAAACAGTACTGGCAAAACAACACTTTTGAAAGTGATGTATTCTTTGATAAAGCCACTTAGTAGTGGAGGCAAAGATAATCTTACAAAGGAGATGGAAGAACAGGTTTATGTCAAAAAGATTCAAGGTGTGTTTCGACCGGATGAAATGAAAATTGGCAGACTTGTAAGCCGAAAGCAGGGAAGCAATCGAACGGATTTTTCTATTGATTTAGAAAAGAAACAAAAAATCTCAGTTGGATTTGGAAACAGGCAGGAAAATCATGCGGATGTTTCTATTGAGCGTGATGAAAAAATAAAAAAGTATGATGTTATATATATTCCTACAAAAGAAATGATTTCTACAGTAGAGCATTTCGTATCACTATATGACGAATATCATATAGACTTTGAAGAAATGTATTATGATCTTGCAAAACTATTAGATAGACCGCTTTCAAAAGATCCTAACACTACTGAACAGAATCAGGTGTTAAGTAATCTGGAAGATATTATGAAAGGACAAATTGTTCAGAAAAACAAGAGATTCTATTTCAAAATAAAAGGTGAAGGTGAATTTGAGATGGGATTACTTTCAGATGGTTACAGGAAACTATCTATGATTATATATATGATTCTTTCTGGAAGTTTGAATAAAAATACTATCTTATTTTGGGATGAACCGGAAACGAATATGAACCCTAAAATGATTCGCCCGATTGTACAGGTGATGGTAGCCTTAGCTCAGATGGGAGTGCAGATTTTTGTTTCCACACATGATTATTTTATTCAGCAGGAATTTAATATGGTAGCCTCTTATCCTGAGCTAAATCCCCAAAAACTGGATATCAAGTTTATTTCATTATTTAGAGATGAAAAAACGATGGATGTGCACTATGAGATGAAAAATTCAGCATCGGATTTGGAGCATAATGCAATCATGCAGGAGTTTGATGCAATGTACGATAGAGAACAGGGGATTATTTATGGAGAATAACTTAAGGGAAGAGAGCAGATTAAAGTTTCAGTTTGCAGAAAATGATACAGTGATAAAATTCGATGATACAAAATTTTATCGAGACTACTTTAACAAATTGCCAGAGGCAAAAGGTGTTGATTTTATTTCTGTTGCTAAAGATAAGATTGCATTTATAGAGGTAAAAAATTGTACTGGAGATGAAGGTAACAATCGGTGGAGAATTGTGCCGGATAACCGAAAACGCGATACAACCCGTACATCCGTTAACGTGGAAGGACGCGATAGTCTGGATATTGAAATGGCACAGAAAACAGCAATGACAGTAGCAGCTTTGGTTGGAGCAAAATCCTTTGGAAATACAAAAGAGTGTTTGAATGAATTAAAGGAATATGTTCAATTTCTGTCAGGAGATAGTTTTTCAAATGATTCAAAAAAGAAATATGTGATATTGTTTCTGGAAGGTGATTTTGGTAAAAAAACACGGACTAAAAAGATGATTATGAAGGAATTGCAGGACAGTATAAATAAAAAACTTCGATGGATCCATTGCAGAGTATCTGTTGTTGATTCCGATACATATGATCCGAGAATATTTCAGATTGTAAGCTGAGATTTGTTGGCAAAGATATAGGAAGTCAGATAAATTGTCTGTACAATTAATTAGGAAGGAAGCATGGAATATGTTGCAAATTATATTTGGTAAATTTTTTAAAGATGGGGAAATAATACATAACGAATGTAATGGAATTTTATATTTTAATGTAGCCTTTCATTCCATCATTGTCATATAGCATTCTTGTTTATGCTTTAGAGACTTTGTCAGAGAACTTTGATGAGTATAAATATTGGCATAAAAGGCATATAGAAATGCTGTTAATGATAAAGAATTGCAGAGTGAAATTTTGAAAGAAATTGAACTGATAAAAATATAGTCAGGAGGTTTGGCGATTGAAGGAAGAGATTCTAGAAGAATTAAATATTAAAGAAAATCATGAGCGAGAATGTAAGCTGGCAACCGGTGGACTTCCTGAGAGCATATGGGAGACTTACTCTTCTTTTGCAAATACAAATGGTGGCACGATTCTGCTTGGCATTAAGGAACACAGAGATTCTTTTACCGTTGAAGGATTGACAGACAAGCAGATTGTTAAATATCAGAAAGACTTTTGGAGTACATTGAATGACAGGAATAAGGTATCAAAGAACATCTTACTGAATCATCATGTCAGACCTGTGGTTGTTGGAGAAAAGAAAATATTAAGAATTGATGTTCCAGCAGCAGATAGGCACGATAAGCCGGTATACATTGGGACAGACCCGATGAAGGGGACTTACAAGAGAGATTATGAAGGAGATTTCCTTTGTACCGAAGAGGCGGTCCGGGCAATGTTTGCAGATCAGAGAGATGTATCTGGGGATGTGGAAGTGCTGGAAGAGTTTGGATTGGATGTGCTGAATCAGGATACGATAAAAGGCTATAGAATTATTTTTGAACAGCTTCACAGTGGACATCCGTGGAATGCTTTGGAAAATGATGAGTTCCTTATGAAACTAAGGGCAGCAGCGAAGAATAAAAATGGTACATTATCTCCAACGATAGCAGGACTTTTATTCTTTGGAGAGGCTTATCATATTACGGAAATTTTCCCCAATTATTTTTTGGATTATCGTGAGGAATGTGATGATAAAGCGGTACGCTGGTTATTCCGGACACATTCTAACGAAGGGGATTGGAGCGGTAATATATACGACTTTTTCTGCAAGGTGCGTACCAGAATGGATGATGATGTAGCAGTTCCGTTTGCAAATAGACGAGATGGATATCGTGTAGACAGAGTGGATGTGCATGATGCATTGGAAGAAGCATTGGCAAATGCGCTGGCACATGCAAATTATTATGGCAGACGAGGAATCCTTGTTGTAAAAAAGGGTAAGGAACTTAGTATTTCCAATCCCGGCACTATCAGGGTAACAAAAGAGGAATTTTATGCAGGTGGCAATAGTGATCCAAGAAATCCGAATATCTTAAAGATGTTTGGTTTTGTAAATGTCGGTGAGCGTGCCGGTAGTGGTGTTGATAAGATTATGACTGCATGGGCAGAACAAAATTGGAAGAAACCAGAATTTGATTTCTTAGAGCGTGCAGATCGTGTTAGTCTGAAATTAGAGGTTGGTCAGGTTGTGTATATTCCGGGGGTGGCAGATTTGCGAAATGAAGAGCAGGCTGTGGAACATAAGAAGCCGCTGCAGGATGAAAAAGAAGAGGCTATTCTGCGATATATTTCCCAATATGGTAGCATAAGTACGGGCAAGGCTGCAGAGGTGTGTGGATATAAGTCAAGAACTTCCGCTAGAAAGGTGATTGATGAGCTGGTTGAAAAGGGGTATATCCAGAAAAACGGAAAAGGAGCAAGTATCCGATATAGTATCTGCGATAAAAAAGTGGTCAAAAAATGATCAGTTACTGGTCATTTTATAAGTGAGTGGTCAAAAAGTGGTCATTTACTGGTCAATATCGAACACTTTTGGCAGATTATAGGATACAAATATCCGATAAGTATCCATTACTGACTAGCTACCGGATACTAATTATCATACTGATCGAATAAGAGTAATTTGTGCAGACCGTCTGCACAAATTCATATAGAACCTGAAAAGATAGACTTGTTGGCAAAGATATAATAAAATTAACCCAGGAGGTGTGAACAGTGAGATTAAATAATATTAAGATTAAAAATTTTAGATGCTTTGAAAAAGTAAGCATTGATTTTGACAAACATATAACATTGATTGTAGGTAAAAACGGAGCCGGAAAGACAGCGCTATTGGATGCTGTGGCTGTTTCAATCAGTTCATTTTTGCTAGGAATTGATGGAGCAGTAAGCCGCAGTATATTAAAAGATGATGCAAGGTATGAGTTTCATGACTTAAATGGAACGATTGATCCTCAGCATCAATTTCCGGTCAGTATTGAAAGTGTAGGAGACTGCCTGGGTGAGAAGGATAAGCAGTGGCTCCGGTCGTTAAATTCTGAGAACGGCAAGACAACGATAAAGGATGCAAGCCAGATAACGGATATTGCGAAGAAAACGAAAAATAGAATTATGAAAGGGGATAAAACTTTAATATTGCCGTTGATATCTTATTATGGTACCGGACGGTTATATGCACAGAAGAAGGAGAAGAGAAATTTACAGTCATTAACAGAGTTCAAGAGGCAGGTGGGATATGTAGATTGCATGGCAGCAGAATCAAATGAAAAATTGATGCTGAACTGGTTTCAGATCCAGACGATGAAAAGTCTTCAAGAGCAGCAGAAAACAGGAATGGTAGAAAGACCATTGCTTTTGAAGACAGTTGAAAAAGCTATATGTAAAAGTTATGAGAGAATCAGTGGATCAAAAAATGCCGGTATTTTCTTTGATCTTGATACGCATAGATTAATGTTGGAATTTGAAACGGATGACGGTGGTGCACAAAAATTTGCAATGAATGAAATGAGTGATGGATACAAGAATACCCTTAGTATGATTGGAGATATTGCTTATCGTATGGCTGTTTTAAATCCAACTCTAGGTGATCAAGTATTGAGAGAGACACCGGGAATTGTTTTGATTGACGAAATAGATTTACATTTGCATCCTAAGTGGCAGCAGAGCATTTTAAATGACCTTAATGAGATTTTTCCTAAGATCCAGTTTATTGTCAGTTCTCATGCACCGGCAGTAATTAATTCTGTGCCAAAAGAGCAGATTCGTATTCTGGATAATGGCAAAATCTATATGCCTGTAGCACAGACTTATGGAAGAGATGCTAACTCTATTTTAAGAGAGGTTATGCAGGTATCTGACAGACCGGTTGCTGTAAAACAGCGTATGGATTTATTCTATGCGTATATGGATGAAAAGAAGTATCAAGAGGCAGACAAGGTGTTAAAAGAAATCGAAAACATTGTTGGGGCAACGGATCCGGATGTTGCGGCTGCGAGAACTTCTCTGGATCTGGAGATGATATTGGGGGAATAGAGTATGATTGTTGTAAAAAGAGGAAAAGAACCTAACAGCCTTTTGGAATTTCGTAAAAAAAATCCGGATGCGGATTATGAGGATATGCCATCAAGTGTGCGTGCAGATGTTAGAGAGCAGATGTGGAATGAACAAAAACATCTTTGTGCATATTGTATGAGGAGAATAGACAGTCCGAGTGTTGTAAGAATAGAACATTGTCGACCGAGACATCCGAAAGATGAGATCGTACATGATAAAAAGGCAACGCTGGATTTTAAATGGATGCTGGGTGTCTGCTATGGGAATAGTTTAGTAAAAGGTGTAAAAACTGAGGATACGACCTGTGATGCTCATAGAAAAAACACAGAACTTACCATAAATCCATTTGATGAGGTGTCAGTCAGAAAAATAAAGTATAAAGCAGACGGAAGTATTTATTCTGAGGATGAGGAGATAAACAAAGATGTGACAGATACCTTGAACTTAAATTGTACAGCTATTTCTCTTCCGCAGACACGAAAAAAAGTATTATCGGAAGCCCAGAAGAGAATCGTGCAGAAATGTGCAGGTAAGTCACAGGATGCCTATGTGCATGAATTAGAGCGTACATATACGAGCTTGGTTCAGGAGAGGAATTTAACACCATATTGTGGGATTATTATTTCCTGGCTTGAAGGTAAATTAAAGAAATGATAAATTGTGCAGACGGTCTGCACAATTTATATAAAATGATGGTGGATACAAAATGAACAATAGAATGGATTTAAATCATATAAACTAAAAAATACTCTTTGACATCCCTACTCATACGATATATAATAAAGAGAATGCGTTGATACAATAGGAACGATGAATTATCATGGCGAATAGGAGGATGCAGCGTGGCAAAGTATACCAGAGATGACATATTAGACATGATTGAAGAGGAGGACATCGAGTTTATCCGTCTTCAATTTACAGACATCGCAGGAAATCTGAAGAATATGGCAACCACTGTTGACCAGATTGACAAGATCCTGGATGGCAGATGCCAGTTTGATTGCGCAGCGATCGATGGTTTTGATGGCGATATGGAGGAATTATTCTTAATTCCCGACTTAGATACGTTTGTTATTTTTCCATGGCGTCCACAGCATGGAAAGGTAGCCCGTTTTATCTGTGACATTGTGAAACCCGATGGAACGCCTTTTGACGGTGACAGCCGTTATATTTTAAAAAGAATAATTGCTGAGGCAAAGGACATGGGATACGATTTTGACGTTGCCCTTAAGAATGAGTTTTTCTTATTTGACCTTGGCGAAAACGGAGAGCCGACCCAGAATTCCAGCGAGAAGGGCGGCTATTTTGATGTTGGGCCGGCAGATTGCGGAGAAAACGCCAGACGTGATATGGTACTTTATCTGGCAGATATGGGGATTTCTACGGAGTCTTCTTATCATTCCGATGAGGCGGCACAGCATGTATTGGATATGACTTATACCAATGCACTGACGATGGCAGACAATATTATGACCTCCCGGCTGGTGATCCGGACTGTGGCAAAACGTCATGGTCTTCATGCGACCTTTATGCCAAAGCCTAAGAAGGATTCGAAGGGATCCGGAGCACATTATACATTTTCTTTATCAAAAAATGGTAAAAATATCTTTACCGATGCTGATGATTCTGCAGGAGTAAGCAAGGAGGGATATGCATTTATGGCCGGTATCCTGGAGCATATTGCAGATATGTCTCTGGTTACCAATCCTCTGGTCAATTCCTACAAGCGTCTGGTGCCGGGATTTCTGGCACCTCTGCGGGTGAGCTGGTCTGTGCACAATTCCAGCCCGCTGATCCGTCTGACCTCGGTTGGCGGAGACGGCGGCAGGATCATTCTCCGGAGTCCGGATGGCGCAGCAAATCCATATCTGGTGCTTGCAGCGTGTCTGGCAGCAGGAATGGATGGTATCAAAAGAAATCTGCAGCCACCGGTATGTATGGATAAAATGTCAAAGGAGGAGCTGGCCAAGCGAGAGAAGCTTCCACGGACGCTTTACGAAGCAGTGAAACGTTTTGAAAATGATGCGTTTCTGCGGGATGTGCTGGGGGTGCATGTATCGAATTATCTGATCTCTACAAAGGATGCAGAGTGGGAAGAATATTGCAGACAGGTAACGAGATGGGAAACAGACCGTTATCTTGGGACAGTATAGGAGCACCGCTGATCAGTAACCGATACACAGGAGGTTTTTATGGCAGATATTATCATTGCATTTCCGAAACTGGACGATGCAAAAAATCTTAAAAAACTTCTGCTTCGAAACGGGTATGATGTCAGTCTGGTATGTGACAACGGAGCACAGATTGTCAGTGCAGTCAATGAGTTGGACGGCGGTGTGGTGATATGCGGATACCGGTTCCGCGATATGCACTTTTCGGAGGTTCTCGATTACCTGCCCAAAGGTTTTCAAATGCTTTTGATGGCATCTCCGGCCAAGCTGGAGGACAGTGATATCAGTGAGGTTGTGTCGCTGCCCATGCCTCTCAAGGTTCAGGATCTGCTGAATACTCTGGAAATGATGATGGTGCAGTACCGGCGTTGGAAGAAAAAGCAGAAGAATAAGCCGAAAGTACGGTCAGAAGGTGAAAAAAGAACGATACGAAAAGCAAAAGAGCTATTGATGGAGAGAAACCAGATGACAGAAGAGGAAGCACACAGATACATACAAAAAATAAGCATGGATAGTGCAACAAATTTAGTTGAAACTGCTGAAATGTTACTAGAACTAAATGGAAAGGAATGGGAAATTTAGATGAAAGCGTTTCTTATTTTAGAGGATGGAACAGTATTTGAGGGCAAGAGTGTTGGGGCGCAGAAGGAAGTGATCAGTGAGATCGTATTTAATACGTCAATGACCGGATATCTGGAGGTTCTGACAGATCCAAGTTATGCGGGACAGGCAGTTACTATGACATATCCGCTGATCGGCAATTATGGTATTGCCTATGACGATATGGAGTCTCGAAAGGGATGGCCGGACGGTTTTATCACCAGAGAAATTTCCCGTTTGCCAAGCAATTTCCGATGTGAGGATACTTTACAGAAGTTTTTGGAAGATCAGGATATTCCGGGCATCTACGGTATTGATACCAGAGCACTTACCAAGATTCTCCGGGAAAAGGGTACTATGAATGGAATGATCACAACAAATGAAAATTATAATCTGGACGAGATTCTTCCAAAGTTAAAGGAGTATAACGTGACCGGTGTGGTACAGAAAGTGTCACGGAGCCAGAAGGAGTCTTTCAAGCCGGGTGATCTAGGCTCTGAAAAGACAGAGACAAGCTTTAAGGTGGCTGTGATCGATGTGGGAACCAAAAATAATATTATCCGCTGTCTGTTAAACAGAGGCTGCGAGGTTGATGTATATCCTTGTGATTTCAAGGCGGAGGATGTGATCGCAGCAAAGCCGGACGGTATTATGATCACAAATGGACCGGGAGATCCGGCAGAGTGTGTGGAGATCATTGAGGAGATCCGCAAGCTGTCTGAGTCAGGTATTCCAATCTTTGCAATCTGTCTGGGGCATCAGCTGATGGCACTGGCCCACGGCTTTAAGACATATAAGATGAAATATGGTCATCGTGGTGCAAACCATCCGGTAATGGATCTTCATACCAGAAGAGTTTATATTTCTTCCCAGAACCACGGTTATGTGGTGGATGGCGGGAGCCTGGATGACACAAAGGCGAAGCCATGGTTTATCAATGTTAATGACAAGACCATCGAGGGTCTGGAATATATTGGAAAGCCGGTGAAGACCGTGCAGTTCCATCCGGAGGCAAATGCAGGTCCAAAGGATTCAGAGGTACTGTTTGAGGAGTTTATCAAAATGATGGGAGGTAATCAGTAATGCCAAAATTAGAGGGAATTAAACGTGTATTGGTAATTGGTTCCGGTCCGATCGTTATCGGACAGGCAGCCGAGTTTGACTATGCGGGAACACAGGCATGCCGTTCTCTGAAGGAAGAGGGAATGGAGGTTATCCTTGTCAACTCCAATCCTGCAACGATCATGACGGATAAAGATATTGCGGATAAGGTATATATTGAGCCATTGACGGTTGGAGTACTTCAGCACATCATTGAGGTGGAAAAACCGGACAGTCTTCTTCCGAACATGGGTGGACAGGCTGGTCTGAACCTTGGTATGGAGCTTGCGGAGTCTGGATTTTTGGATAGTCATAATGTAAGGCTTCTTGGAACAACAGCGGAAACGATTCGTAATGCAGAGGGACGTCAGGAGTTTAAGGATCTGATGGAGCGGATCGGAGAGCCATGTGCTCCTTCTGAGCTGGTAGAAAATATTGAAGATGGTGTGGTCTTTGCAGAAAAGATCGGCTATCCGGTAGTTCTGCGTCCGGCTTATACCCTTGGTGGTTCCGGCGGTGGAATTGCCCATGATCAGGAAGAGCTGGAGGAGATTCTTTCCAATGGTCTTCGTCTTTCCCGTGTAGGTCAGGTTCTTGTGGAGAGATGTATTGCCGGATGGAAAGAGATCGAGTATGAGGTAATGCGCGACAGCAACGGAAATTGTATTACCGTATGTAATATGGAAAATCTGGATCCGGTTGGTGTTCATACCGGTGACAGTATCGTTGTGGCACCATCCCAGACCTTGTCCGATAAGGAGTACCAGATGCTTCGTTCTTCTGCATTGAAGATTATCAGCGAGCTTGGAGTGACCGGTGGATGTAACGTACAGTTTGCACTTCATCCGACATCCTTTGAATACTGTGTGATCGAGGTAAACCCTCGTGTGAGCCGTTCGTCTGCACTGGCTTCCAAGGCTACCGGATATCCGATCGCCAAGGTGGCAGCAAAGATTGCACTGGGATATACTCTGGATGAGATTCCAAATGCCGTTACCGGCAAGACATATGCAAGCTTTGAGCCGGCATTGGATTACTGTGTTGTTAAGATACCAAGACTTCCGTTTGATAAATTTATCAATGCAAAGCGTACTCTGACCACGCAGATGAAGGCAACCGGTGAGGTTATGAGTATCTGTACTAATTTTGAGGGCGGTCTGATGAAAGCAATCCGTTCTCTGGCACAGCATGTCGATTGTCTGGAAACCGGCGACTACGATGGAATGTCTGATGAGGATGTACTGGATAAGCTGGATATCGTCGATGACCGTCGTATCTATCTGATCGCAGAGATCCTTCGCCGAGGCATTGCCTCCTATGACAAGATTCACGAGATCACTAAGATTGATGAATGGTTTATTGATAAGATCGCCATTCTGGTGGAGATGGAAAAGAAGCTCAAGGACTGCAATGGCAACATTGACAAAGAGCTTATGAAGGAAGCGAAGAGAATGGAATTTCCGGACAACGTGATTGCACGCTGGACCGGCAAGACGGAGGAAGAGGTAAAGCAGCTTCGCTATGAGTACGGAATTACCGCTGCTTTCAAAATGGTAGATACCTGTGCCGCAGAGTTTGCGTCAGAGACACCTTATTATTATGGATGTTTTGATGGAATCAATGAGGTGGAAGAGACAAGTGGCCGCAAAAAGATCATGGTACTGGGTTCCGGCCCGATCCGTATTGGACAGGGTATCGAGTTTGACTACTGCTCTGTGCACAGTGTATGGGCACTGAAGCAGGAGGGCTATGAGACCATTATTGTAAATAACAACCCGGAAACGGTAAGTACAGACTTTGATATTGCCGATAAGCTGTATTTTGAGCCGTTGACACCGGAGGATGTAGAGAATATCGTTCGTCTGGAGAAGCCGGACGGGGCTGTGGTTCAGTTTGGTGGACAGACAGCCATTAACCTGACAGAATCCCTGATCAAGATGGGCGTGAAGATTCTTGGTACAAGTGCTGAGAACGTTGATGCTGCCGAGGATCGTGAGCTGTTTGACGAGATCCTGGAGGAATGCTGTATTCCAAGGGCAAAGGGAGACACCGTATTTACTACGGAGGAAGCATTAAAGGTTGCCAACGAGCTTGGTTATCCGGTACTGATCCGTCCTTCTTATGTACTGGGTGGACAGGGAATGCAGATTGCTGTCCGAGA
>UMEF01013494.1_pt1 | contig 12078 bp, 10 predicted proteins | sample 1964671 | NCBI WGS metagenome assembly UMEF01 (sample SAMEA4836012, study PRJEB28245) | human gut metagenome | biome: gut microbiome; material: fecal sample | place: Denmark | collected 2008 | reverse complement strand
GCGCGTACAAACCTTGAAGGCGGGGTGAAATTCCCCGGGAGACCAATCATCGCGCTTCCGCCGCCGAAAGATGACAGGGACATATTTCCAATCGCATGGGGCTCGGTACGGCCAGAATGATGGCGGTAAGAATCGATAAATGATTCATAAATCATGTGGTTAAAATATGTGTAAATGCCAGAGCGCTAACCTGGAATATTCAGTAGGTTCATGGGAAGAATTCTTTCTGACAAACAAATTACTCAATTGCGACTGTCGCCTTCGTATAGACCCTTCCGCTGCGGATGCTGAGTGACCAGGTGCCGGTCTCATATGACATCGGGGCGCGTGTCAATGTTAATGTCAATGTCTTACCTTTGGTGGAGCAGGCCAGAGGTGTCTTGTCATTGATAATGACCTCAATGTCCTCCGAAGGCAACTTTACGCTGATTGAATTGAACTTATGGCTGACCAGATCGAAGGCTAGCGTTCCGAGGTCGCTGTCCATTTCCGGTATCTGCCCGCGTTCAAGAGGGCTGCCCAGCAGGAAATAGACATTGGCCCCGACATTCTTTCCGTCTGCCTGAATCCATGAATCGACATATACCCTGTAAATGAGCGCATCCTCACGGATTGCCTTTTTTCTCGACGGGAATTCCTTGACGTTGTCAGAATCGCAGATGACGTAGCCGTGTCCGGGTATCACAGCGACTTCAGGCGCCATGTTAGTGAAATCCGGCAGACCGATGTCTCCTATTCCGCTCTTCTTCCCGCAGTCGAGAATCGGCAGATTATTGCTCTTGAAGTTTCCGGAAGATGTCATATAGACCTTGGAATTGCCCAATGTGGTGCCTCCGTTGTCCTCATCCATCATCTTTATCATTGACGTTCCCTCAGGAAACCGTTCAATCTTGTCTGATTTTCCGCATGACGACATTGTCATCGCGATGACGGAGCAGGCGATTGCCCCGAATAATTTATGGTTCTTCATCATGTCATTTTGTTAATAAGTGGCAAATATATGATTTTTTCATTTATTGGGAATAACTTTTTTCGTAATATGTTAAATTTGCTCCGGATTTGCTTTCTGACATGATGCATGAAAATATGATACACGTAAAAAAGTTTTTGTTGGTTCCGATGATCTCGGGACTCCTGGTCTCATTGATGTCATTTGCCCCGGCCCGACATCATCATCGTTCATCTGAAGTCCAGGACTCTTCTGAAGTGACTGTCCAGGATGACAGCATTCTTCCGGTTATCGCTTGGTTCAGCAAGCGGGACACCATGACCTACTGGATACATGACAACCAATGGGAGGTCAACGGCAAAGACACGGTGATGACACTCGGCGCCGCCGCAAAAGTGATGCTTACGGTTACGGATTCCACCAGGAAAGGGTATGACATGGAATATACTTTCCTTGAATTTGTTTCCGACGACCAAATCAAATCGGAGGCCCAGAATCTTATCGGACAGGTAATGGATATTCTCAATGATGCCACAGTAGGCACGACTATAAGATTCCGTACCGACCAGTGCGGCAAGATTGTCAAATACTACAATCTGAAGGATATCAGGAAACAGGCGGAAGAAGTCCTGACGAAGGCGATCAGTAAAATGCCATATGCGGATTCCCTGCGTGCTGTGGGGCTTAATCCGGATAAATTGATGTCAATGATTGATTCCGACGAGCTGGTCGACGGATATACGGAAGAGATAGAACTTCTGTTCAATTATCATGGAAGCCAATACGAGATAGGCGAAACGGAAAGCCATGAAGATGCGACGGAAAACGAATATGCCTCTGATACCAAAACGGACATCTGGCTTGATCCTGACACGTATGAATACGGCATATCCGCAGATGTCTATTCGTATATTCCAAGAGAGGACATAAAGGCGTTGCTAGGAAATCTCATAGAGTATTTCACTGATAAGGAGTCCGCAAAGGATGTCCGGGAAGGTCTCGATACCGAATTTGACAGTCAGGTGACTACGGACGGGGTGTGCAACTCATATGTCCGCATAAATTATTTCAATGACGGATGGCCGCAGGAGGTGGTCAGTCAGAACAACATAAGCTTGGGTGACCGCCAGAAACTGACACAGAAATACATCACGTGGGATTACCGCAGCGTGGGACATTCGGAGTGAGATGACTGAAAGTCATTCTGATACGAGAATGATGATTACGGCTCTCTATTGATAATCTGGATTTTGTTTTAACCCTTTGTTTAAATCCAGGCATCTTTGTGGTATCGGGAAAACAGTTGTAAACCCGGTGAACTCGTTTTCCAGAGGAGTCCTCTGGTCGTATGCTTTGGTGTATTCGCCAAAGCGGATGAGATCTTGACGTCTCCAACCTTCCCATACCAATTCCAACAGCCGCTCTTTAAGTATGTTGCTCAAATTGGCCTTTACATGCGGCATGCCTGCTCTGTCCCTAATTGCATTCAATTCTTTTGAACCATCTTCTCCATTACGGACTTTAGCCTCGGCCTTCATCAATATGGCATCGGCGTATCTGAACAGAACTATATCGTTGTCAACTTGTCTGCCGTCCGAATATGCGGTCCTGTCAACTTCATATTTGCCGGCACGGGCACCTGCTGTCTGCTTATACGGACTGTCACTAAGATTCAGCTTCAATTCCATTGGCATGTATACCAATGGCTTTCCGTTGTCCAGATATATCTTCTTGCCGTCAACAAAAACGGTGTCTGCATAGAAGTTTGTCTTGAATCTGTTGTCGACATGGTCTGTGCCGTAACCGAAAGCCTTGACGGTTGAGATCGTCGCACATGTTCCATTTTCGGATGAACCGCCATATGCCCCGCCATGTTTGTAGTGGCGTGAGCGGAAAAGATAGTGGTATTCGTTCAAATATAAGTTCTTGTCCAATGGTATGGTGAAAATGTTCTCCATGGAGTATTCGTTGTGAACAGCGAAGTTCGAGGCGTAATCGCTTTCCAGCTGATACCCTTCTTTGTCAAGTTGCCCGCAATACCAAATGCAGGTACTCCAAGCGTTCATCTTCTCTCCATTCACATTAAAGAAGATGTCATTGCCATCAAAGCGCTTTCCGTCTGTCCAGTTGTCATCGGTGTATATTTCAGCATTAAGCGCCAGTTTTGCAAGCAAGAAGTTGACTACGGGCCGTGTCACTCGTCCGTAGTAGTCTCCCTCCTTGTTGGAATGTTCGTCAGCAAGCAACGGCGCGACATCCTGCAGTTCATTGAAAATAAAATCGAAGATCTCGCGTCTCTCGCTTTGCATTACCTGCTCCAATTTCACGTCGTATGATGTCACGATAGGAACACGCCCGAACATATCCATCGCATAGTAGTAGAACAAGGCCCGTACGGCTCTTACCTCTGCCGTGAAGTCACGGACCTGTTCGGCCGAAAGCAGACTCTTATGGTTATCAATGACAGAAAGCGACTGGTTAGATATAACTATTACCTTGAAGAGGTATTTCCATACATTATATAAGTTGATATCATTGGTGTTCCAATTGTGCTGATACATGTTTTCCCACAGGCCGCCATCATACCAGTCTCCTCCACGGATCGGAATCATTGCCTCATCTGTTGTCAACGTATTGTAGTCGTAGATGCCCCTACAGGTTCCCTGAAGTCCTTCAGACTCCTGATTGCTCCCAATGTAGTTGTATAGGGAAGCTACTGCATTTTTGTATATATTATCTGCGTTGTTGTAAATTTCCTCTTGGTCCAGCTGGTCTTTTGGATGTTCATCCAGACAGCTGCAGAAGCAAAGCATCAACGGTACTGCCAATATGTATTCAATAATCTTCTTCATGCTTTTCCGTATTAAAACTGTATGCTCAACCCCAACGAATATGTGCGGAACAAAGGATAGTTACGTTTGTCATCAATACCCATAGTACTGTTCACCACGTAGCTGTTTATCATTGGCGTCAAACCTCTGTAGCCCGTAATTGTTCCAAGGTTGCTTACGTTGCCAGATATGCGCAATGAACGTAACGTCTTGCTTTTCAAGGGCACGTTATATCCTAATGTCAAATGCTCAAAGTTCAGATAGTCACCTTTTTCAAGCCAATAGTCGGAGACTCTCTGATCTACGATGTTCTTCTGAGGTGCATCCTTAAGCACATTGTAGTCCGGGAAGCAAGCCATACTTGTAAATGATAATCCCGTTCCATTGAAGATCTTGTGCCCGAATGCTCCATTCATCTGTATGGAGACATAGAAATTCTTGTATCTGAAACTGATGTTTGAGCCGAGGATTACCTTTGGTGTGGCTTGTCCTGCGACGTACCGGTCGCCGCCGTCGCTTATATCTACCTTGCCGTTATGATCCAGATCCTCTATGTCGTAGAAATAACTGCCGTTCTCATTTTTTACGAGACCCTTGCAATGTGGCAGATAGAAAACGCCAAGTGGCTGTCCGACTATCTGATAAACCACATTGTTGTCGCCGCCGTTCTGTCCCGCTCCGTCCAAGGCCCCGATGGCGGTGACATTCGCCGCGGACATGCTCATTCCTTTGTACTTTCCACTCAGCGAGATTAGTCTGTTGCTTTGAAACGACAGGTTCATATTAACGTTAAGTTCCATGTCTTTCTTTCTTATCGGCTGCCCGGACAGGCCGAATTCCAATCCGCTGTTTGACATGGAACCGATGTTTGCGAGCAATGTGTTGTATGCAAATGGCGGAACCGGGACTTCGTAGGCGTAGAGCATGTCGGTAGTCTTGGAAAAGTAATACTCCGCCGTAAGTATAAGACCGTTGGCAAAGAGTCCCATGTCCGCACCTATGTTGAATGTAGTCTTTGTCTCCCACTTTAAATCGGGATTGTTGTTTCTCACCATGCCAAGTGTTACTGTCGGCGAACTTTTGATAGGGACAATGCCGGTCTGCCTTACGGTGTTCATGGTGGTATATGCAGAGATGCCTCCAAGGTTGCCTGCCTGTCCTGCGCCAGCACGGAGTTTGAGCATGGACAGCGGCTTTACATTGATGAGAAAGTTTTCCTTTTTCAAATCCCATGTAAATGATATGGAAGGGAAGAATCCCCATGTATTGCTGGCACCTACCATAGACGATCCGTCACCGCGTGCATTCAACGCCAACGTGTATCTGTCAAGCAGACTATATGTGATGCTCCCCATTAACGAAGCCAGAGATTGGTCTTCATAAGTGCTTTCCGTTCCACCATATGGTCTGACAGCAGCCGCGCCCAGATTGTCGTAATGAAAGTTATTTGTGGGTATGCCCTTGGCATATACCCAGAAAGCCGTCTTTCGCAGCTTGCGGTATTCGCCGCTTACTCCGGCAGAGACCTTATGTGAGCCGAACTGCTTAATGAAATCCAGAGATACATTGCCGAGCCACTCCTCTTTCTTGAACTCGCCACGGTACACGTTGCCTTGTGCCCATACCCATGTCGGGCAGAATTGCCCGTTCTCGGTAGAACCATAGAGGTAGGAACCGAAGGCGGAGACCCGCCAGTCAGTATTGATATCGTAGCTCAGCTTAATGTGGGCATCAAAGTTCAAATCCTTGGAGTCGTTTTTCTCTTCAAGCACTATTCCTGGCGGGTTGATGTGCGTTGCGGATTCGTTTTTTAGCCAGTTCCCATGTTCGTCAGTTCCGGCAGGGAAAGTCGGATTCTGGCATGCTGCGGAATAGAACAGCATCTGCGTGTCAAATATATCATGGTTCTTGAACGACGATCCGAATACTCCGAACTCTCCAGTAAGTCTATTGTTGAAGGCTTTCTGGGTCACGTCTACTTTTGCGACAAAAACGCCATAGTCCATCTTCTTGATGATTGTGTTGTGGTCCATCAAGCCGAATGAGGCACGATAGTTTGACTGAGGTGTGCCCCCGCTGAATGCGAGATAGTGATTATTCACAAGTCCTGTGCGGGTAATGACCTTGTAAGTGTCCGTGTTGAACCCTCCGTTATTGCAATAGACGCCCAAAGCCTTTGCGGTGGCAACATATTCTGTGGAATTGAGCATTTCCAGATGTTTGTACATCCGTTCGAAACCGAAATTTCCTTCATAGGATATCTGAAAACCACGTCCTGTTCCTTTTTTCGTTTTGACTTCAATCACACCTGACGCTCCACGTGAACCGTACATTGCTGTCTCCGTGGCATTCTTCAATATCCGGAAACTCTCGATGTCTGCAGGGTAGATGGTTGAAAGGGTGAGCACGTCAGAAGTGACCCCGTCAATCAGCACCAAAGGATCATTGCCACCGATAATGGATGTCGTACCACGCACCCGCACGCTATTGAGCATAGCCATCCGGTCCAGACCATTGGATGTCACGTTGACACCAGCTGCCTGACCGCTCAATATGTCAAGGGCGTTATTGACCGCTCCTTTGCTGGAGTGATTTCCAACTATCTTTATGATGTCGCTTCCGCTCTCAGTGGAATCTCTCAGTTCTGCAGAAACTTGCTTTTGTGCGTGAGCCATTGAGCAGCAGAGCGTCGCAAGGAGGAGTAGTATAAAGTCTATTTTGCTCTTTGCCATTATCTTTTTCTGTTGTTTTGGTTATGGATGCTTTCCAATAAGCAAAAATATGTTTTTATTGCTGAACAACAATAGGTCAGGACACGATAGTTTTTTTTTGCAAAGGCTTTTATAAATGAGATTAAGTCCTTAAATTTGTAGAAAATTTACAAAATCTGGGTAATTATGCTGCTTAAAATTGAATTAGAGAACTTTTTCTCCATAAAGAACAGGATATTTCTTGACTTTATAGCGGCTAAGAGCAACAGCCGACAGGCAAGAGATTTATCCTACAATGTCATTGACTGGAATGGGACGAAAATATTGAAGACCATAGGGCTCTTTGGACCTAATGCGTCTGGAAAATCAAACATCCTCAAGGCAATCAATTTTTGCTGCAGGATGGTTCTTGAGTCTCACCTGAACAATGAAGGCACGGTGTTCAATTTTATGCCGTTCAAGTTCGATGGATATGACGCAAAGCCAAGTGAGTTCCTTATCGATTTCGTTTGCTCCGGGGTTGAGTATGAGTATTCTTTTGCATTGACCAGAACCGAAGTGCTTCGGGAGAGCCTGTACTACTATCCCAATGGAAAGCGGGCAAAAGTATTCACTCGCGACGAGAATGCGGAAGAAGTCTATTCGTTCTCTCCTGGTATAATTGTAAAACCTAAGGATGTTGCAATCAATACCGGCAAAAAGAATCTGTTCCTCAGCAGGGCCAGTTCAATGAACCGTGAATTGCCTCAGGAATTGTACAGATACTTTTTGAATACTTTTCTTCTGGGACTTGTTGATTTGAACAGTGTTTCTGTCGAAGAAAATTTCAATGCATATAAGAAAGTTATATTAAAAGCTCTATCTATCTGTGATACTGACATTTGCGACATAAAGGTCAGACACGAACAAGTTCCGGCTCCAATCATGTCCTCCCCTGCCTCTCCAGAATTGAATTTTAGAATGATTGACATCCTCAGGTTTCAGACGATACACAAAAGGGCTCCGAATGTCGTTTTTGACCTTGATGTCGAGGAGTCCAATGGCACGAGAAAGTTGTTCCAGATTCTTTTGAGACTTCTTGACGTTGTCAGGAATGATAAATCTTTGATGATGGATGAGTTTGACATGGGGCTTCATACACGTTTGGCGGATTTTATCATTGACCTTATTCATGCATCTGAAAATTCCCAACTGTTGTTCACGTCGCATAATACGAATCTGATTGACATGAAACGTCTGAGGAAAGATCAGGTCGTATTCGTCAATAAATTGGATGACGGATCGACTGAGGTCTATTCTCTGTATGATTATAAGGATTTCAGAGACAATATGGATGCTGAGAAAGGATACATCCAGGGGCGTTTTGATGCGGTTCCGTTTGTAGATTCAACTGTCATGAACTTGAAGCAACTTCTGGAGGACTGATTATGGCAAAGCAACGTACGGCATCTCCGTCACGAACGATGAAGCCTGTGTTCCTGATATTCTGCGAGGGAGAAACGGAGGAGGCTTATCTAGATTATCTTAAACAGGCATATCGCTCTCCGATCAGGATTGTCCCTAAGATAGAGGGAGATAGTATTTCGCAGAGATTGATTGATGTAAGGAAGAAGGAATTGAAAATATCGAAGACCGACAAAATTCTCGTTTTTCTCATGTATGATATGGATGTACCTGCCGTCAATGAAAGAATAAAAGACTGTAGGGCGTACAAATTGCTCAGCAATCCGGCCATTGAGTTTTGGTTTCTTCTCCATGGAAAGGATTGGAGGACAAAAATTTCAACTGCAGAAGCCTATAGCGAATTGTTGAAAATAGACGATTGCTGGGCGGGTTATGAAAAGGCGGCATTGACGGACACTCAAAAGGCTTTCTTGTGGAAGAATCGAATTGAAGCGACAGAACGTGCGCGGAGGTTGAAAAATCTTGACAATCCCTCATCCGGTATTTTCAATTTGATTCTGGCATTGGAAAAAAGCTTGAGATAACGAGGGCTATCAGGCTGTTTTTTTGTCTTCGTTTTCCAAATCGACAATTTGAGTACGAAACGATGTCTCTGGCTGGAATATGTTGGTATCTTCACTTTTTCTAAAAACACTCTTTTTAGAAAAAGTGAAATTAAAAATTCTGTCGTAGTTAACGTAAAGAAATGGCTGATGCAATGATCGATTCCGATAATCTGGTCGACGGATATACGTAAGAGATAGAACTGCTGTTCAATTATCATGGAAGCCAATACGAGATAGGCGAAACGGAAAGCCATGAAGATGTGACGGAAAACGAATACGCCTCTGATACCAAAACGGACATCTGGCTTTGACCGCTTTTTCCTGTAACGGGCGCGGAGCGGCAGTATCTATTGACCCTGATCATCGGCCTAGTTCCGTTCCACGGAATGAGTGGGACAAGCGGAACAGATGAAACAGAAATCGTCAACAATTTCCAGCGATATTCGGCCGTGTATCAGTCGTATCACTTGTAGCGCACCCGATACAAAACGATACAAACCGCTATTCTTCTCTGAGGAAATGGAGTAAATCTTCTCTACGGAAAGCCCAAGGACGGTCACAAGGAATCTTCTTCTCCTTGTCTTGAAAGACGTTGCGACGTGTCTTTATCGTTGGTTTGCCATACTCCGGGGACTTGAAATCCTTCCAAATAACTCGATTGGCCGTGCCGTCAATACTGAATCCATTTAGGTAAAACTGGAGGTAGGTGGAACGGTCATCGAACTTGGGTGTCGGCTGTGGTACGTAGCGACCATCACCATATTCCTCACCGGTGAACCAATAAATCCAACTGCCGTGTTCTCCTGCATGGCGGTCAAAGATTGCAAATTCTCTGATGAGCGCCGAAGCACGGTATCGGCCACATGAATCTTCGAATGTAATATCATAACCGGACCAATGGGCATGGAGGAACATCATCGGAAATGGTGGCAGGTCCCTGCCGGGGAATCTCCCGTTACGATGATAAACGATAGGGTCTTGGATCTGTTTTTCCGACTCTTTCTCCTCGTGGTAATAGAATTCCACCGTACGGATATAGATTTCGTAATCATCCCCAACCTGCAGGAAACCTCCGTACAGCATCTTTTGGGCAAGATGATAAAACTCCGTTTTGAGAGCAAACATCTTCGCATCAATGGAGCCGTCTTCCGCTCCGCGGAAGGCATACAGGCACTCTTTGAGACCGTGACTGGCTATGTACTGTTCGTTAATCATATCACCATAATTATGTTTCTTCTTTTGCCCACTAGAAAACATCGGCAAGGACATTCCATGTCACACAATGGAGGGCACCACCGTCTCGGGCCAGTTTTTCACATCCTTGTACCTGAATGACTTTGCAATCCGGGTAGAACTGCTGGATTTGCTGAAGGGCCAGATGGTCTTCCTTCGTGTGCAGGCCGGGTACAAAGATACAATTTTTTACGCGAAAGAAATTGAGGTAGGCCCATGATAGTTTGTTGAGCCTTGGGGTGTTATACTCCAATTCCTCGACTATGAAATGCGGAGAGAGGGCTGCCAACAGCTTTCTTCGGAAGCCAGGATCAGTATTGATGTAATTGTTCATTAGTACCCGATTCCCTTCGATCCACTGCACCATCCCGTCGGAACGACCGAAGATTTCGTATCGGTCCCAAGGTATAATGATAATCTGGACCTGCAGATAATCCTCCAGTGTTGATAGCAGTCCTTTCCTTTCCATCCAGCCGTTCTCTTGGAATATCTTGTCAGTCATTATTACCTTATCCCCGCATTTGACAATGTTACCGCCGTCCAGTACGTAGTTCACGGGAATACGACCGAGGTGCAAATGGTCAATAATTTCCAGGACATTCGGGATGTAGCCATCATATCCCAGCAGATAATCTGGCCAATACTCATAGAAAAAGAAAAGAGACTTTTCGAGCTGAATCGGCATATAGTCCCGTACCCAGACTTGCTTGTAGAATGATGTGTAGGGTAGAAATTCGGCGTGGATATGTTCTCTGTGCAGCGCCTCCAGCAGATTCCCGCAAACCGACACGTAGTGGCTGAGGCCATGTGCCAGATATACCATGTTGGTTTGATTGTCCTGAATCATATTACTGTTCCTTTTTCTTTTTTGTGGAACCCATGCTTTACCGCAAGCTCCTCATATTTGTTTGCCATTTCCTTATCTTCCGAGATTCCTCTGCCAAGCCTGAAGCAACGAGCCAGGTTGTGTTCTGCACAAGCACCAGCTCCGTTTTTTACCGCTAGTTGGAACCAGTAATAAGCCTTCTCGTAGTCCTTCAGCACACCGAGACCTTCTTCGTAACATAGTCCCAGAATGTTCTGTGCTTCATCATCATAGTCGGCCGCTTTCCGGTACCAGTATAACGCCCATCTCATACTCTTCTTTACCCCGATTCCACAATCATAGCAGAAACCGTAATCAGAGAATGCAGCTGAATACCCTTTAAGAACTAAGGCATAGACAAGGGACAGATACTTCTTTGGATCTGGCTCGCCAAACCAACCTGCACCATATCCGTAGGACAAAGTGTGTCCGGCGCGATTATACTTTCTGCGATATAGTTCTTCAAGTATTTCTTTCCCTTCATATACATTTCCATCAACGATTAGCTTCATCGCATCGGCATATGCCTGGTCCCATTTATCATGGATGTCCGCGATATCTACTTCGTGGGGCATCATCCTTATTGCATAACAGCGACCTGGCAATTCAATAGTATTGTCAATAATTCCTGGAGGTTTAATCATATTTTTATATAATTTATTAAATATCAAAGACTTACGTAATACAATAGCAAAGATAGGAAGTCATTTTGAGACCGCCAAACGGACTTTGTTAAAAGATGTTAAAGGATTCGAAAAACAAAATGTATCCGGTTGTATCGGGTGCTATTCCGGCGATTCTGGGGCTTTTGTAATTATGCAAGTATGTAATGCATCAATGGTGATTTCACGCCGACAGGCAATCCGTCACGGCGGAACTCTCTTCGCGTTGCTTCGTTCGGCCCTCCTACCGCCTCCTGCGTCCTCGCTATCGCGAGAACTTTTATCCTGCAGTCACCTCCCACTTCCCGAGGCCGTGGCTGACCGCCTGTCCGGCTCTCGTTATCTGTTTTCCGCGTATATGCTGCAGGTAGTAGAGCATCAGTCTCTGATACAGTTCTTCCCCAGTCTTGCTGAGTTTGGCCTTTATCTAGCGTTTCAGACAACAGAAGAGCCTGTCAGCAAATTCGTCAGGATTCAACTGGGGCTGGTCGTATTCTTCCTTTGACAGCATTGGGCTATTCTTGGTGCTGAAGTCAACCGATTTCCATTCTGTCGTCTGTAAGAGAAAATGCAGGAAAGTTTATGGCATATTTACGAAAAGTTGTGGCATTTTATATGCAAAAAATCACTGTAACATGTTGGCCATTTCATTGCTTTCCGGTAAAAGTTCCGGACAGTAATGAGAGCCGGTAGCAAGTTACAAGCAAGTTGGCAAACTGTCTTATAGAGCCCTCAATTGATGTTTTGCGCTTTTCGACTCCTCAAAAATCAAGTTACCGGCAAGTTAAATTAGGGACTGTCGTTTAATGTTTTCAATC
>UMEF01011601.1_pt1 | contig 12150 bp, 10 predicted proteins | sample 1964671 | NCBI WGS metagenome assembly UMEF01 (sample SAMEA4836012, study PRJEB28245) | human gut metagenome | biome: gut microbiome; material: fecal sample | place: Denmark | collected 2008 | reverse complement strand
TGCTGAATTGGCTATGCGATTTATTATGAATCTTGATGGTGGAGTTGACCAACTGATTAAAGCTGAACTTGCTAAAAAAGAAGTTAAACGTCTTCGTTCATTAGCAAGTAAGACTGGTAAAAACAATGGTAATCCCAGAGTTCAAAAGACTGCAAAGGATGATAAAATTGTTTTACCTATTAAATAAAGCAAATGTTCTTGCCTTATAATAATAACTTAACCAAAAATCTAATTTACAATGCGTGAAATTGGAACTGTGAAATTTGACTCGAATCAATATACAGATGCTAATATGCTTCTGAATTTTGATTTGATTGACCCTGTTAAACTTAATCGTAATCTTACTTATCTTTGGGGTAAGGATAGTGACAAGTATCCTCTTCTTACTCTTACTGAGGGTCAAGGGGCTGTTACAACAAAAGTTAAGCTGAATGGTGGTGATACTCAATATACTTGGGAAATTGCTCCTCGTCAGCGTGTTACTTCTCGTCTGAAAAAGCTGGTATCTGATAAAACTGCTATTCAGCCTTATGGAACTGTTGAGGTTGAAATGGAGGATAATTGGTTTATTTATCAGCACACGGCTATTGCTCCTTCTGGTATGCAATGGCGTATTCAGAATGAGGGTATTGCTACTTCGACTGGTGGATATGTTTATCGTTTTACCAATATGTCGGGTGCTCCTATCTCGGCTGATGCTGTTGCAAAAGACTTCATTAGTGGTGCTATTTGGGCATTAGGTGCTTCGACTATTCCGGGTAGCAAGTCTGACGGAAACCGCTCGAATAACCAGTCGTTCAGCAAGGCAACTAACCAGTATGGTTACTACCGTTTCTCGAAAGAGATTGCTGGTAACATGGGTAATAAGGTTGTTAATATTGCCTTTGATACTGCATCAGGTGGTGAGCGTAGTCTTTGGATGCCTTATGAGATGAAGATGTGGGAAATCATGCGACGCGAGATGCTCGAAGAGGACTTATGGTTCTCGGAGTACAACCGCGATTCGAATGGTATTATCCACTTAAAGGATGAAAAGACTGGTGAGGCAATTCCTCGTGGTGCTGGTGTTCTTGATATTCTCAAAGCCGTTGGTAATTATGAAACGTATTCTGTTCTGACACTTAATCGTTTCGACCGTATCATTACTCGTATCTTTGACAATCGTATTGATTCTACCGTTGAGGAACTTGTTCTTTATTGCGGTAAAGGTTTTGCACGAATGTTCAATGATGCTATTTACTATGATGCTCGTCTTAAGAATTACTTTGTAACTCTTGGTGATAACGAGATTAAGAGCGATGGTGAAATGATGTCTTATGGTAAGTATTTTAACCGTTATAAGATGTTTAATGGTAAGATTCTTACTGTTAAGATTGTTGATATGTTCGACCACGGTATTCGTGCTCGTCGTGACCGTGAAGCCGGTAATATGTATCAAGGTCTGCCCATTACTTCTTATAGTGCTGTATTCCTTGACCATACTATGGGTTCGAATGGTGAGCGTAATATTAAGTTTGTTTGTGAAGAGGGTCGTGAGTATAAAGTAGGTGTTTATAAAGGTATGGCTGAACTGCCTGCTTCGTGGGGACTTGCGAGTGGTACTCAACTGTCGGATACGAAGGATATTGCTTCTTATGAAGTTCTTGGTTCGCAGGGTATTAATATTGATAATCCTACTACTTCGTTCTGGCTTGATTTAGCTCTAAACTAAACACCCAATTTGAGTAGTAATAATCGAAAGGTTATTACTACTCATTAACATATAAAAGATTGAATAACTTAAAATGTTAAAAATATGATTAAAGTTAATCGTTCAGTTCGTATTGAATGGAGGAACAATCCTTCTTCTTTTGAACTTCGGAATAAAGATGCTTTCAAAACTGACTTTCTTCGTCTTGGTTCTGCTATTCGTCCTGTTAATGAACTGCTGAGCCGTAGTGAGGAAATGCGAGTTCTTCTTCCTACTGTTGTTGGTGTATCTCCTATTGATAGTTCTTGGCAAGAACGAATCACTACATACTTAAATGATTTCCTTCTTGAGATTCCTGTTCATGGCTTAGAGTTCGATACTTCTTACGTTTTAGATTTAGGTAATCCTGCTCTGAAAAGTAATATCGACGAACTTATCGGTAAACTTAAAAAAGCTGATAAGATTAAGAATGAAACTGGTTCGGAACTTGAATCTATTGTTCTGAAACGGATTAAGGAACTTGATGAAACGGAACTTTATAAGTATGTTACTTTTGTTAATATTCCCGATTATATTAGTTGGAGATATTGCCTTTTAAGTAGCAAAGTTGCTAATAAGGTTGAAGACATTAATAAGAGCGTCAATATTCAATTTTATCTTACTTCGGATAGTGAGCGTAAAGCACTCAAAGCTGCTCGGACGAAACTTCGCACTGATGCTCTCAAGAAATATACAGAACTTATTAATAATCCGAATAGTGCACTTATCGACAATGTTGTTGTATCGACAGGTAGCGTAGGCGATTACTCGGAATTTATGGCAATGACTGCCGATGATAAGCAATCTGTTCTTCTTGAACTTATTGACAGTGACCCGCAGAAGTTTATTAGTATTGTTGATGATAAACATCTGGCGATGAAAGCTAAGATTATTATTTATCTTTGGATGAATATTATTCGACAACTTCCGAATAGTTCTATCATTGTCGATGCTTCTAATCCGGAAAATGTTATTGGTAATAATATTAATGATGCTATCTCGTATTTCTCGAATGATAACAACAAAGGTATTGTTGCCGAGTGGAACGCGAAGTATCGTAGTTTGAAAGGTTAGTCATGTATGAAACGGTAAAAGAGTTACACATCGAAATAGAGCAACGAATACAGCAGATAACATCTAATAGACATCGGAGTATTGCTCCTCAGTTTATTGATATGATGCTGAATCGAGCTGCCGTTAAATATATACAAACTAAATCAAATAGGAAAACTAATTATAAAGGCGAAGGTCTTGAAGATAGTAAAAAACGTGTAGATGATATTCAATCATTAAAACGTGAAACACCGTGGCTTAAACTTAAACGTGATAAGCAAGATGCGGATTATCCAAATAGAGCTTTCGTTATTCTTCCGGGTGATTATCTAAAACTTATTTCTTCTACTTCTCGATTAACTTATGGCAAAGCTCGACTTGTTGAAAATTTACATGAAGTTTATCCTGATGATGAAGTTAAGAATTTATATTATCATCTAATTGATTTGTCTAAAATCGCTTTAACTGGTGATGAATTTAATGGACAAATTATTGTTAATGGGAATGAGATTGATATTTCAGATATTCTTTCTCTTTATGATAGTGATTCAGATAAGATTGATTTGTATGAAATCGCAGGTTTGACTTGTGATAGATTACGTCAAGCTCTTTCTAATGAATATAATGTTTATTGGGAGAATCTGATTGGTCGTTATTATAAAGATTGTATTATTATTACTTCTAATGCAAAAGATGAAATTGCATTAAAAGTTAATGATACAGACATTCCTGTTATTACTTATAATACTACTTATAACGAGTTCGTAAATGTAGGAAATAAGTTTTCTGAAAATGATTTAATTGCTACCGAAAATATTCGAGCTACTCTAAATAACTTCTATGGTAATAAAAATAGACATCTTAATCCAATAAGTGAACTTGTTGATGATAGGTTGTTTGTTTATTACGATGATGATTTTTGTGTTGATGCGGTTAAGATTTCATATATTAAGAAGCCACGTCTTTTTAATATTGATATTAACCAAATGTCAGATATGGAAGTTACACCTGATTTCATAGATAGTGTAGTTAGCGATATTCTTCTTGTTCTTAAAGATGACAGTTTTAGTGCTGTTAAACAACAATCAAATTTAGAATAGAAAATGAAAAGTGTAATTGTCGCAAATGATTTTCTGACAACACTTGCTAATAATGATGTTAGCAAGCTGACTCGCGGACAAGCTGTTCTTCTTAATTCGGCTGGTAAAGTCGTTGCAGCTGCTTCGGATGTCAAGGATGACGAAATGTTGCAGTTTGTTCTTGGTCTTGGTGATGGCAAGGTTAAACGCGGCGTTTGGATTAATCCTAAGTGGTCGAAGCAACATAAGGAAAAGTATCTTGCTCCTGCTGGTAAAACGTATAAGTTTACGAATCTCGTAGCTAATCGTGGTATTGGTTATCAAGGTTTCGATGCTGAGGTTATCATCTCGTGCAAGCCTATTAATTCTTTTGGTGGTTATCCTCTGGAAGTTTACAATGCCAGCGTAACTATCAACGGAATTGACGAAGCAAGTGCTGATATTATTGCTCGTCTGAAAGTTGAAGTTGAAAAGACTTTAACTAAGATTAATGCTCGTTTTGGTGCTGATAGCATTACGATTGATGATTTCACCGAAGCAAGTGTTACGTTCACTGGCGCCGCAGGTTTTGAGTATTATGTGACGTTTGATGGTATTCTTCGTGCTACGCTTGAAGAGGGTACTGAGAATCAAACTCCGGTTGGTACTTATGACCAAGTTGCTAAACTTGAGAAAGAAGCAGATGTTGCTGGTGTAGGTTATAATCCTAATTTCAAGGAATATGACCGTGTTTATGGTGATATTTTTACAGCTACCGAGGGTGTTATGTATGACACTTATGTAATTACTTCTCGTGCTGATTTCACACATCCCTTTAATTTACATACAGAGGGTTTACAGGTTACTCAATTTATTGCTATTGACAATACTAAAACTTCTGCAATTACTGCACTTGAAGGGGTATTGGCACTCATTAAGTAAGAAATTGATTTGTTAAAAATGTAACCACAAGGATAACTCCTAATACTATTAATTGTGGTGTTAGGAGTTATTCTCTTAATGATGCTAATGTTATGTGACAAGTGGGCGTGCAACCTCCTGCCCCACCGGGGAGCGAGGCCGCAGGCCGAGCCATACAAGTTGCACCATTATTATTATTAATCGTCATATAACAATAAATACGATTAGTATTATGATAAAGAAAATATGGAATACAATAACTACTTTTTTAAGTGGTTATTATTCAGAACACAAAGACGATATTATTATTGGTTTCGTCATTGCTACTGTCGTAGGTATTTTATTTAAGGCTACTGTTGCTACTTGGTTTATGAGTTTATGGATTACATTAGCTTATCAAATCATTATTTGTGGTATTCAAACTGCAAGAAAGAAAACAGTAACTGGTCTTAAAATTCATCCTATTATTATTAACTTTGTAGTTGGAGTATTCATTTCGTTATTGTTCTTGGTATGGCAGTAATTAATCTTCGAAATGTTGTAGCGCTCGGTATACTCGAAGATGGTGTATATCCGAGTGTTTATAATGGCCAAACCGGAGAATACATTGGTACAGTAGATGGTGAAGGTGCTGGTGTTAAAACAGTTCCTACATTATATATGTACTATCGAAAAAACGGCCACCTATATTTATATAGGACAAAGGAGAGGATTGAAATAGACTTAACTAATGTAACTGCTTACGATAATAGTGCTCTATTTAAGCTAACTGAAAAATCTGATATTAGTTCTGCAAAGATTACTGAGTTTGAATCTCGAAATATTGATGTAGGACATTATGAATATAAAGTTCCGTGGGTTAAATCAACTCAACAATATCTTTATATACTTGTACCGATTGTTCGTTCTATACATACAATTACAGTACAAGGTATCATAAGTAATCAGATATTTACTCTTACTGGTATTTATGTTCATGAAGGTAAATCTTGGTGGATTTATCGAACGAATGTAAAGACCAATTTTGATTTTAATGATGCTGTTAATGAGATTCTTGATGTTCAAGTATATGTTCGTGAGCTTACAGCTGAGGACTTAAATCCTGTTGAACAACTTACAAAACTTTTATTTGAACATATTAATAATAAGTTTAATCCTCATGAGGTAACAAAAGAACAAGTTGGTCTTGGCAATGTTGATAACACTGCCGATATGGATAAACCTGTATCTCGACCTCAAAAAGAGTACATTGATGCTCTTGAAAATAGGGTTAAAGGTTGGTTCAAACAGTTGAATGTTTGGATTAACAATCATGTTACAGAAGTTAATAAAAAGTTTCAAGATGTTTGGGCTGCTATAAACAAGAAACTTGATAAAGAAGATTACGAGAATGACAAAGATAATTTCAATGCTCATATTCGTAATTATGATAATCCTCATAGAGTTACTGCCGCACAAGTTGGTTTACCAACAGCCGCAAGTGATATTGAGAAATTAAAACAAAAAGCTCAAGAACTTCAAGGTTTGCTTATTAATAAGCAAGATAAAACTTCTGAAGAACTTGTTACTGATAATAAACGTATTGTAGATGCTATTAATGAGATTTATGGTATTGTTGTAGAACATAATAATCATGTTCGTAGCAATAGTATTAATCAAATTGAAGTTACGAGCGAAATTCCTACTACGTTTGAAGATGGTACACTTTGGATTCGTATTCCTCGAAATGAAGAAGATTATATAACAATTAAGATTGAAGTTGTTCCGGTTGATTCTACTATACGAATGATTAATTCGGAAGGTAAAGAATCGGCAGGTGTTGGCAGTGCAAGTCTTGAATGTTTAATTCAAAGTCGTTTACATTATATTGTAGAAAAAGAGAATTACATTACAAAAGATGTTTATGTCGATGTAGGTGTTGAAGATACGACAATTAATATTGTTCTTACACCTAAGACTAAAAAGACATTAACTGTAAATGCAACTCCTGATAATGCTTTAATTATATTTACTGATAAACCTTCTAATGTAGTTATTGCTCAAGGTACTGGTACTCTTACATATGAAACTTATGACCCGCGTGATATTTTAATTCAGGTTGGTGCAAATGGATATGAAACTTATGAAGAGCGTATTACGTTGGATGAGAATATAATTCGTGATATTACTCTTACAGCTCTACCAGTTGAACAAGGTGCTGTAAGTCTTACGGTAGTCGATAGCGAAACAAAGGCCAAAATAGCCGCATACGTCTATGATAAGGACACGGGTGGTATATTAGGTCAAGTAACAAAAGATACGCCGCTACAACTCACCGGAGATGTCAATACGAGCCGAATTTTGAGGTTTGTTTCGTCGGGTTATATAGAGGTTGAACAACTGGTAACTTATGCAATTCCTACCGCAGAAGTTACTGTTGAAATGGATAAAGCTCCAGTTCAATCTGGTACTATCTATGCAACTGCTGTAAATACTGAATCTACTGCTTTAGACGGTGTTACGTTTGAGTATAAACTCAGTACTGAAAGCGATTGGAAACCTCTTAATAATGATGAATCAATTATTGGTAAATCTGAAGCTGTTATAGCTCCAGTTGGAACAAGTGTTGATTTCCGAGCTTCTAAAACTGGTTATATAACTAACGCTGGAACTGGTACAATTAATTCTACTGGTGAACATAGTGTTACTATTGTACTTGAAGAGTTACCGCCTGAACCCGAAGAGGTTTCTGTAACTATCAAGGCTTATGAAATTTATGATGATAATAAACTTTATTTAGCTGCTGATATTAAAGAAATATCAAGTACTGGAACTACTGTTGGTACAACCAGACCTGATGAACCTTTAGTAATCACAAAGAATAAAGGTAGTGTTATAACTTATTATGCTTTACCATTATCTTCTGATTGGTATAATATCGGTAGTGAAGAAATAGTATTTGATACTGATAAAACAGTTGAGATATTATGTCTTCGTAATAATAACGGTCTTATTAAAGTTCGTACACGGGATGCTTTAACTGGTTGTATGATTAGTGATACTATTTATGATGAAACTGGTAAAAAGATAGGTAACTGTGGTTCATTAAAAAATGGTTATGTTAGTGAAGCTAATCCGATTGGTTTCGAACGTAATTATAAGACGTTAGGTGATAGTCGTTATAAAGCTACTGAACCTGTAATGTTTATTGCAGCTAAACCTTCTGAAGCTGTTGTTAATTATATTGATTTACATCCGAAAGAAGGTCAAGATTATATAGCTCTTAAATTTATAGATTCTGTTACTAAAGCTCCTATTACCACAGGTATTAGTTGCTGGTTTAATTCTTCTGTTAAAACTATCCTTACTGATTATCAAGGTATAGCTCATATCAGTGGTACTTATGATTCAAAGGTTGTAATTTCGGTTATACGTGATGGTTACACTGAATATAATCAAAGTTATGATAATCTTGCAAATCATAGTGTTACAACTATTGAATTAGTACCTGAACCAGTATTTGAAAACGATGGTATTGATTATATGCAAATAGAAGGTGATGGTATTGAACATCCTATATTTAGGGTTGGTGATGTCGAATCTAATTAACGGTTTAATGATATGAAAGAATCAGTAATTCGTAAAGTATTTTGTGCCTTAAACTGGCCTCCGAAAACTGGTGCTTTTCAGAAGTTAATTACTTTTGTAGTTGAAGGTTTAGCTACTAAGGCTGAATCTTCAACTGTTCAACAATTACAAACAAAAGTAGAAACTCTTGAAAGTACTGTTAATACATTACAAGAAACTGTTACTACTTTAAGTGGTAAAGTAAGTACATTAGAGAGTAATTATACTTCTTTGGAAAGTCGTGTAACTGCTCTTGAAACACCACAAGGTTAATATTAATCTACAACTATGGCACAACTTAATCTTCTTGAACGAGCTACAGAAGCTGTCGTAATGCTTAATGGTAATCGTCGGCAGGTTCTTGATATGTGGCTTAATGGTAAAAAAGTTTGGCCAATAAATGAACCTGTTGTAGAATTAGCTGTTGATAAAACTCTTGTTATTCTAAATAAAGATAATAATTATCATGATACCATAACTGTTTTCACAAGTGATACAGCTGAATGGAAATTTGGTAATTAGTTTGTTATTATAGTTAATCAACCAAAAAAAAAACAAATGGCAACTATTCCGAGTTATTTATCATGGGTTCCTAAAACTGGTACTGGAAATGCACAGATTAAGATTAATTCTGTGAGTCCTTATACTGGTCGTGTCGATAGAAGCACTCAAGTTCCCGGTAAGATTGTTGGAAAGTCTAACGCAGTTACAGTCACGGTTCTTGAAAAGGCTGCTGACGAATTTATTACTCCCGATGGTTTAACTATTCATGTTGTTAAAGATGGTAGAACAATTCATGTAACTGGTAAGTCTAACTCGAAACTTCTTACATTTACATGGAAAACTAACTTCGGTATTGCAAATGTAACATCATTTAAGGTTAATGGTAGTACAACTGCTAGGTCTGGTACTGCTATTACTGGTGACCCCGGTGCTACTGGAGAATATACTTATGATGCTATTGTTGTTGTACCGAAGAACGAAACTATTGAAGCTCGTTCTGCAACTCTTGAAATCAAGGGTGAAGGTTCGACTGTTCTTAAAACTATTACTATTACTCAGGCTCTTGGTGACAGCTATCTGTATCTTAATTCGCAGGGTACAACTACCGCAACTGTTACTATTCCGAAGGGTGGTGGTGAGCAGATTCTGCGTGTTCTGTCTAATGACGAATGGACATTCGAACCTGCTGAATAAATTAATTAATCATTTATGAGTGTTATCACTAATAAATGGAATGACGGGAGTGGAGATTCAATTAATATTGAATCTCCCTCTTTTCAAGGAAATCAGACTGTTAAAATTTCATCACCTGTTCAAAAGGGTACTTCTAAAAGAAGTATGAAGTTTATTGGAAAGTGTAAAAAAGATTCCAGTAAACAAGTTATTCTTACTGTTGAACAAGAAGCATCTGTTTATACATATGATTTAATATTAAGTAGTGATAATACTGAAATTGCCGCAAAAGGTGGAACTACAACTATTACAGCTGTACTTAAAACGTATCGTAATGGTAATTTAGTTAGTACAGATAATGTTATACCAGTTCTATCAGGAAGTGCTACTGGATTTTCTATATCTGGTACTAAGGTTACTGCAAGCAATCGAACTATAACTGTTGGTAGTAGGAGAAGTATTGTTGTAACTGGTAAATATTCAAATACATTTGATGGTCAAACAGTATCATCAACTATTACTATTTATCAAGAAGCCAATGAGGCTTCTTATGGTGCTTTAATAGGTGGTTCTGTTTTAGCATCTGATATTCCTGCAAGTGGTGGAATTTCTTCGACCAGTGTTACTAATATGTCGCAGACAATTAGTTATACATCTGATTCGACTCGTGCTGGTACAGTTACCTACTCAAAAACAGATGAAATTACAGTTTCTTCTCTTGGAACCACAGTTAAGGCAAGAACTAAGGTCGGACAAGTTACTGTAACTTATACTGGTGAAGGTGGTGCAACTGCCAATAAAACCGTTAATATTTATCAAGCTGAAAATAAAGTAACTAATAGTAATTACAATCCTCGAATTACTGCTTATGGAACTCCTACTATAAGTATCGGTAGTGGTTTGACAGCAGCTGGTGGTTCTGCGACTGTAAGTGCTTCTGTTACTAATACTGAAACTTATAATGCTTTGTATAGTTCGGGTGCTACTGGCCCGAATCAAACACGAAGTGTTGGTGGTAGTTTATCAATTTTTATGACTGCTAACGGTAATAGTAGATTCAGTTTATCTGGAAATACGATTACTCATAGTAGTATGGGAACTAATGAAACTACTGATACTATTACTATAAAAGCTGTAAATGACGGAGATAGTTCTAAATCAGCTACGGCTTCTAAGAGTATAACAAACAGTAAAACTGTTAAATCTACTTCTGGTGGTATTTATACATATGGTGATGTAATAGCTGGTACAGTAACAAATGGTATTATTCCTGCAAGTGGTGGTTCTGCTACTGCTAAAGCTGGGAACGGTACTCAAAGTTGGAACAAATCTGCTACTATTACTACTTATCAATATGATTCTGGTTCTACAAAAGATGTTACAACTGAAAATGCTTCAAGTGGGACAAATAGTGTTCCGCCGAGTAAATCTTCTATTGAAGCTACTGCACCTTCGAAAGGAACCACAATTTCTCCTCAGACTACTGTAAGAACTTACGGTTTTATTTGGGCAGCTAATGGTAAATCAGCAGATGGATATATGTATATTTACCAAGAAGCTAACAAGATTGAATCTTATAATTACGGTAGTTGGAGTATTGCTATTTCGGCAAATCCTACAACTATTGCTGCATCAGGTGGAACTTCTACTATTACAGCAAGTTGTACGAGAACTAAAACTCCTGTTTATACATCTGGTTCTACTGGAACAGCTACTACTGAATCTGCAACTCCAACATTAGCAATTAGTGGTACTGGATTCACATTAAGTGGAACTACTGTTACAGCTTCAAAGAATAATGTTGCAGCTCGAACTGCTATTGTAACTGCTTCATATTCTGGAGCTACTTCTAAATCTGTTACTATTACTCAATCAGCTGGGCCTGATGGTATTGGTTATATGCAGATTCAAGGTAATGGTGTTGACCACTATATTTTCCAAGTTGGTCGTACACCAAATACTCGTTCTAATGATGTTCAAATTTTATCAGAAGAGCCTGTTGAAGTTGCAACAGAAACTAAGTCTGAAAGTTTGTTTGCTAAAATTAAACGTATTGTTACTAATCTTAATTAATTAAAAGTTATGGCTTTATCTAAATCTGCTTTAAAAGCGAAATTTGTCACTGGTGCTATACCAACTCAAACTGATTTTGCCAACCTTATTGATGGTATGTTGAGTATGCCATTGGGGGGAGGGACTGGTGATACAACAATAGGTTTCGGAAATGGAGATAGTACCGATAGACTATATGTTAAATCTCTTAGATATATTTATGATTATAATCGTAGTTATTTTTTAATTGGTGCTTGGGATGATGAAATTGGAGGTAATTATCTTGTAGCAGTTATTTGTTTTCAAGATAATGCTGTTAGCGGTGCCAATTTTAATATAACTTATCATTTATTAGATAAAACAGAGAGAGCGCGTTTTGAATCTGAAGTTGGCGATATTAATACTGCTGATGAAATAGATTTATTAAGTAATATTAAAGGTTCTAATTGGGCTTGGTTTAATATCACACAACCTACTAATAATAATCCGTCACCTCGAACCATTCAATCAAACAATATAACATATCGTATTTATCCTGTATTGCAAAATGGTATA
>UMEF01030616.1_pt1 | contig 12154 bp, 8 predicted proteins | sample 1964671 | NCBI WGS metagenome assembly UMEF01 (sample SAMEA4836012, study PRJEB28245) | human gut metagenome | biome: gut microbiome; material: fecal sample | place: Denmark | collected 2008 | reverse complement strand
TGGATTGTCTGATCCATGATGTGATCGATACCAGCTATGGTACGGATACAGTTGAGATGTCAGAGGAGATCGGAGATGCATTATCAGCTCTCCGCAGATATATGTTTGAATATCTGTATACGAATCCGGTGGCAAAGAGCGAGGAAGTAAAAGCAGAAAAGTTATTAGAGATATTATATGATTATTACATGGAGGATCAGTCAAGATTGAACAATGAAAGTATAGAGATGCTCTATATGGGTGAAGATCTTGCGACTGTGATCTGTGATTATATAGCGGGGATGACAGACAACTACGCAATCGAGACATTTAAGGAGATTTATGTTCCGGGTGCATGGCAGGGTGTCTGAGATGAGACTGCAATCCGTAAGGAGGATGTGTTTAGACAAAACCTTATGGACGTATAGATAGAAAGTAGTTGAATTGGAAAGGAAGGGTAGTCGTTGTACTATTCAGATGAAGTTATAGATGAGGTGATATCCAGAAATGATATCGTGAATGTGATATCCGGGTATGTCAGCCTCAGGAAAAAAGGAAGGACATTTGAAGCCTGTTGCCCATTTCATCATGAAAAGACACCGTCTTTTAAGGTGGATCGGGACAAGCAGTTGTATCATTGTTTTGGATGCGGAGCCGGAGGAAATGTATTTACATTTATCATGGAATATGAGAATATGTCATTTCCGGAAGCCGTCCAGTATCTGGCAGATAAGGCAGGCATGACGTTGCCGGAGAGTAATCAGTCCGGTCAGGATGCATCAAGAGAGAAATATAAAATATTGCTTCGGGATATGAATAAGACCGCAGCAGCATATTTTCATTATATCATGCGGCATACAGAGCATGGAAAGAAAGCCTATGAGTATTTTAAGGGCAGAGGTCTTTCGGATGAAACGATCAATCAGTTCGGTTTGGGATATGCAGACATTTACCGGGATGATCTGTATCGTTACCTGAAAGGAAAAGGATATACAGATGCAGAGTTAAAGGACTCCGGTCTGGTCGTGATCGACGAGAAAAATGGCGGATCGGACAAGTTCTGGAATCGTGCGATGATACCGATCCTGGATATCAATGGTAAGGTGATCGGATTTGGTGGACGAGTCATGGGTGATGGAAAACCAAAGTATATCAATACCAGTGATACAGTTGTATTTGATAAGAGCCGGAATCTGTTTGCAATGAATATTGCCAGGAGAAGCCGGCGAAAAGGGTTTATCTGCTGCGAGGGCTATATGGATGTCATATCTATGCATCAGGCAGGCTTTGATAATGCGGTAGCATCACTTGGAACGGCATTTACCTTTGGACATGCAAATATATTGAAGCGATATACAAATGAAGTATATCTGGCATATGACAGTGATGGTGCAGGTGTTGCGGCTACACTGAAGGTTATATCGATCATGCGTGAAGTAGGTATCTCGGCGAGAGTCATTAATATGCGGCCACATAAGGATCCGGATGAATTTATTCAGACACTTGGTAGTGAAGCCTTTGAGGAGCGGATCAAAAATGCAGAAAGTGCGATCATGTTTGAGGTTCGTATGCTGTCGGAACAATACAATCTGAACGATCCGGAGGAGCGAACCTCCTTCCACAATGAGACAGCAAAACGACTGGCACAGATAGAAGAAGTGCTGGAGCGTAATAATTATATAGAAGCAGTATCGAACCTGTACCATATCGATAAGGTAGGTCTTACAGATCTGGTACACAAATATGGAATTGCAGGTGTTCCACGGTCGGAGATTGTGGAACGGGAAGAACGGCGGGCAGAGCATGAAAGCAGAGCTGCCGATCCGGCAAAGAATAAGCCGATGAAGCTGCTTCTGACATGGATGGTCAATGAACCGGGATTATTTCAGAAACTGGATGGAATCATTGATGAAACCTGTTTTGAAGATGGTGTTTACCGGGTAGTGGCTGATAAGCTGTATTCACAGTATCGGGAGAATGGCAGGATAGAGCCTGCGAGCATCGTGACGACATTTGAGTCGTTGGAGGAACAGCGGCTGGTGGCAGAGATGCTTCAGACGAACATCGGAATTGATATGACGCAGGAAGAAATTAACAATGCAGTGACCGATGTTGTAAAAAAGATAAGTTTAAGCAGTATAGAAGATAAGCTGGCAAAGACAAATGATATAAGCGAGATGCAGAATCTCATACGGGCCAAAGCGAATCTTACAAAGCTGCATATTTCCTTATAGAATGGATAAACTATTATATATTTATGGAGGATCATGATTTATGGAATCAAAAGAGAATAAAGAGCAGATTGAAGAAAAATTTCAGGCGAAGCTTCAGGGCCTGCTTGAAATGGCAAAAAAGAAAAAGATGGTAATTGAAGATACAGAGATCATCCGTTACTTTAATGATGCAAAAGAAATTGAGCTGAATCTGGAACGGATGGAGCAGATCTTTTCATTTTTAGAGAGCCACAATGTAGATATTCTGACGATCACAGAAGAGGATGACGATGAGGAGCTTCTGTTAGAGGATCTGGAAGAGGATGTCGATGTAGATAAGATCGACATTTCTGTACCGGATGGTGTCAGCATCGAGGATCCTGTCAGAATGTACCTGAAGGAAATCGGTAAAGTACCTCTTCTGAGTGCAGAGGAAGAAATTGAACTGGCAAAACGTATGGAAGAAGGCGATGAGCAGGCAAAACAGAAGCTTGCAGAGGCGAACCTCCGTCTGGTTGTCAGTATTGCAAAGCGTTATGTCGGACGTGGTATGCTGTTCCTTGATCTGATCCAGGAAGGAAACCTTGGCCTGATCAAAGCAGTAGAAAAATTTGACTACAGAAAAGGTTATAAATTCTCCACATATGCAACATGGTGGATCCGTCAGGCAATTACAAGAGCAATCGCAGATCAGGCAAGAACAATCCGTATTCCGGTTCATATGGTAGAAACGATCAACAAGCTGATCCGTGTATCCAGACAGTTATTACAGGAACTTGGCAGGGAGCCGCAGCCGGAGGAGATCGCAGAGGTTATGGATATTCCGGTTGAACGTGTGCGTGAGATTTTGAAGATTTCGCAGGAACCGGTATCCTTGGAGACACCTATCGGTGAGGAGGAAGACAGCCATCTGGGTGATTTTATTCCGGATGATAATATGCCGGTTCCGGCAGATGCTGCAGCATTTACTTTATTGAAGGAACAGTTGGTTGAGGTACTTGATACGCTGACCGAACGTGAAAAGAAGGTACTTACCCTTCGTTTTGGTCTGGAAGATGGAAGAGCAAGAACACTGGAAGAGGTTGGTAAGGAATTTAATGTAACCAGAGAGCGTATCCGTCAGATCGAGGCAAAGGCTCTTCGGAAGCTCAGACATCCAAGCAGAAGCAGAAAACTGAGAGATTATATATACTAAAATAGGGATGGAGAGCATATGATAGAACTGTCGAAACGGATGCAGTCGGTTGCAGATATGATACAGCCGTGTGATGCAGTCGGAGACATCGGCTGCGATCATGCATTTGTATCGATATATCTGGTAGAACAGCGCAGAGCAAAACGGGTGATCGCATCCGATGTCAGACGGGGACCGATTGCGATAGCAAAACGGAATATTGAAGCAATGAACCTGTCGGATCAGATTGAGATTCGTATGGGTGACGGGCTTGATACAATTGTACCGGGCGAGGTAAATGCTGTTGTTTTGGCTGGAATGGGCGGTATGTTGATGATCGACATTCTGGAACGCGGCGAAGAGGTGGTCACACGTTGTGATCAGCTTGTGCTTCAACCACAGTCGGATATTGAAAAGGTCAGACGATATCTGGTAGAAAAAGGATATCATCTTGCAGATGAACAGATGCTGATCGACGCCGGAAAATATTATAACCTGTTGGATGTAAGGGTTCATGAGATGGTGCAGAAGGATGAATATGATTGTTCAAAGCTTGCTGATGACTGGTGCTATATGTATGGTGGAAGCCTGTTACGAAAGAAAGATCCGGTTTTACGGTCGTGGCTGGTAAAACGGCGGGATACAACGGCCGGGCTGATCAACAGCCTAAGTGGTAAGAATACGGAGAATGCGGCAAAACGGCTGAAGACAGTAAAAGCAGAACAAAAGACCATTTGTGCAGTTTTGAAGCAGGTATATGGCATAGATGGATGACAGAGATCGTGGATGATATGATCATCAGTGACCTTTGTTGACAGAAGGGTTTTGGAGGTTTATTAGAAATATGAGCGAAAAAGCGGTACATAACAGCGTGCTGACTTTAAAAGAGCTTGCAAAGAAATGGGCAGTCCGTGTAGGGGCTGATTCGGTTGAAAAGATCAATGAGATCGTAGAAGCAGGGAAAGGCATGGAATTGATCCTTGTATGTGAAGCCATGCAGCAGAATGCGATCTATGATATAGCCAGAAGTATCCGCAGAGAGAAAAAAAGGATTGTGATGATCGCAGGACCAAGCTCTGCCGGAAAGACGACATTTTCACACCGGCTTAGTATACAGCTTTGTGCACTTGGACTGCATCCGCATCCGATTGCAGTTGATAATTATTTTATCAATCGGGAAGATAATCCAAAGGATGAAAATGGAAATTATAATTTTGAATGTCTGGAAGCTTTGGATGTAGAATTACTGAATCATGATATGAATCAGTTGTTAAGCGGACAGACAGTTGAACTGCCGGAATTTGATTTTATGAATGGCAGAAGACTGTACAAAGGGGATAATTTGCGTATAGGGACTCAGGATGTTTTGATTCTGGAGGGAATCCATTCACTGAATCCCAAAATGTCATATGCACTTTCAGATGAGGATAAATATAAAATCTATATCAGTCCATTGAATCAGCTTATGATTGGATCAGAGGATAAGATTTCTACACTGGACAGCCGGCTGATCCGCCGGATCGTCCGGGATAACCGAACCCGTGGCCATGACATAGAACGAACTCTTTCGATGTGGCAATCCGTCAGACAGGGAGAGGAACGGTATATATTCCCATATGAAGACAATGCGGATGTGATGTTTAATTCCGGATTGTTGTATGAATATTCTGTGCTGAAAAAACATATTGAACCACTGTTGATGGCAGTAGAAGAAACGTCTCCATATTATTCAGATGTTCTTCGATTAAAAGAGCTGACTGATCGGTTTCTTCCGTTGGAAGAAACTGTTGTACCACTAAACTCCATCTTACGCGAGTTTATCGGTGGAGGCTGTTTTAAAGTCTGAGGATGATTCTCACTTTGTATAAGTCAATGAACAGATAAAAGCTGGACGATAAGCCGGGTTATGTCGAGAGTGATCATCTATCTAGGCTTTATGTTGCCATAAAGCTCAAGCGACCTACCTGAGACTTGACGGGCAGCCATTCGTCTCACAGCCGAAGCTGTTTTTTTGGTCTTGCTTCGAGTGGGGTTTACAGAGCCTGTTCTGTTACCAGAAGCAGCGGTGAGCTCTTACCTCGCCTTTCCACCCTTACCACATACATGGCGGTTTATTTCTGTTGCACTAGCCTGGGAGTTTCCTCCACCGGACGTTATCCGGCACCCTGCCCTGTGAAGCCCGGACTTTCCTCACCTGTCATATGACAGCCGCGATCACTTGTCCAGCTCATTACTTTTATAGCAGAATAGGGACGAAAAGTAAAGGGGAAAATATAGAAACAGAAACATGGTTTTAAAAACTACTTCTCATGGTATAAAAAATTGTTGAAGTGAATGGAGATGGGTGTTATAATCTCTCTATAGAAGCCTGATAATAAGTATTATCAAAGATTTGATATAAGAGGGTGAATAATATGGAGAATAATTATCTGTTAAATAAAGATTATATCAGAATAAAAAACATGAATACGATCAGCTATGGTGGTAATCAGTCATGGTGCAAGAGCAAGAAGATGCAGAAGGTAGGCTGCGGAGTGATCGCACTGGCGGATATATCCATCTATCTTGCAGAACAGAATCCCGGACTTATGACAGATGCAATCCGCAAGATCAACAAGCCGAAGGGACTTTATAACAAAAATGATTACCTTGAATATGTGAAATGGTTCTATAAGCATTATGTATTTTTCCTGTGGTATAAAGGAATGACAGGCGTGACGATAATGAATACATTGAACCGTTATTTTATGCTGAATGATATTGGACTTCGCGCCAGATGGAGACTGTTTTTATCTGACGAGGAAATGATGAAACAGATCAGGCATTTAATCCGTAAAAATAAGCCGGTTGTATTATCAATTGGTCCGAATATACCAAATGTATTTGGAAATAAAGGAATCCATATGTATGTGGAAAAGGATGGGCGGATGCTTGCTTCCATGAAGAAAAATGTTCACAGCCATTTTGTTGTTGTGACAGGAGTAGAGGAAATAGCAGGTCATGAATACCTGATCGTTTCTTCATGGGGTAAGAAATACTACATCAGCTACGAAGAGTACCGTGATTATGTAAAACATTCCGGCGGAAGAATTACAAGCAGCATTCTGTACATCAAGGGGATGATCTGATACGGAAAATCTTTTTTTGTAATTTATGCGGATATTGTTATTTGTTAAAAATATGTACGGGGAATCTCCCTCAGACACGAACAACCACTATAAATGACTCGCTGTGGTTTCGATTCGTTGCACATGCCCGATTCGTAAATGCTCCTGCGCTAACTCGCCTTTGGCTCGAACAAGCGCCCGCATTTACTGGCAATGTGCATCTCATTTCGAAATCCTCGCTGATGTCATATTATAGTGGTTGTTTGTGTCTGAAGCAGATCCCCCTGTGTGGTTTATCAAGAATAACAATATCTGCATAAAATTAAATTAAAAAGATTTTCTGTATTAGATCATTCTCTTTGGAAATCGATGTCAGCCTGGATCGTTATTCTTCTGTCGGTCGGTGCGTATTGATTTATAATCACATATTGTTAAGTGGTTATTTTCGGACTAATGCCTGTAACTCGGTTTCTGTCAGTTCGCGGAATTCGCCGGGAGCGAGGGCTTCGTCCAATGCCAGATTACCCATGGACAGGCGTTTTAAGTAGGTGACTTTCATGCCGAGGACTTCAAAGGAGCGTTTGACCTGATGGTAACGTCCTTCGGTGATCGTCAGAAGAATTTCGGAGGTACTGGTATCAGGATTGGCGCTTTTTATGACCAGAGTGCCCGGCTTGGTTGGTTTATCATCTCCGATATCCAGACCGTCCTTGAATGCTTTGATATGTTCTTTTGTTACCAGCCCGTTGATACGGGCAAAATATGTTTTTGCAACATGCCTGGATGGGGATAAGAGATTATGGGACAGTTCTCCATCATCTGTGATGAGCAGCAGCCCTTCTGTATCGATATCCAGTCTGCCGACAGGAAACAGACTCTTTACCGGCACAGAACCTTTTAACAGATCCAGAACAGTTGTGTGCAGATTGTCATTGGTTGCGCTGACACAGCCTGCCGGTTTGTTCAGCATGTAATAGTGGTGTTTTTGATAGCCGATGATCGTTCCGTTATAAGAAATCAGGTCTGTATTTTCGTCAATCTTCTGTTCAGGGGATTTGCAGACAGTTCCATTTACCGATATCATTCCTTTTTTTATATATTGTTTTACCTGGGACCTGGAGCCGATGTTCTGATTTGCCAGAAATTTATCAATTCGCATAGCTGTTACCTGCCTTTTGTTCATTTGTTGAGTCTAAAACCATGCCCGCAGGCTGATGATTTTTCACCATTATAGCATGGATTTTTTTGTTGTTGTGGAACAAATTCAGTAAATTTCAGAATATTGCTCGTATTGCGCGAAAATGTTATAATAAATCTGTGATTATGACGGAAATGTTAAGCGTAAGGATACGAAGTGGTTTTACAGCAGATTATATAAAATAAACAAAAAAATCCCATATTTATTCACAGAAAATTAATACATTTTACTATAAAAAGTTGGGACTGGGGACATATGCGTATTGACATGAAATCAAAATTAGAGTATTATTTTTAACAGAAATGTAACAATTTGTCATGATTTTTAATAAATAGGTACGAAAAGATGAGAATTAACAGAAGAAATAATCGTTTTTCCCATATGAGGAGAGGCTTATTCAGTTATAGATACATGAAACGCAATCTGCTTGTAGCAGCAGCTACGATCGTTACGGCAGCAGGAATCGGAATCGTTGTTAAGTATGGGGAGGCGTTGGATCACAACCCTGCTTACCTGAACAGTCAGACCGTTCAGACTGCTGAAGTGGAGACAACCAGTGAAGAGGTTGCTTCTGTCGATACGACTGTACTTCAGAACAACAGTACAACCAAGAAGGCTGCACAGAAGAAGACAGTAGTAGCAAAAGCAGAAGAGAAGTCCGAATTTGATGGTAAATTTATCGCCAAGATTGACGATACATTAAATATCCGTGAGAAAGCATCGACGGATTCTGATATTGTTGGAAAGCTGTTTGATGGTAATGTAGGTGATGTTCTGGAAACAGATGGTGACTGGGTAAAAATTTCCTCCGGTGATGTAACGGGATATGTAAACAGTGATTATATTCTGACCGGTAAGGATGCAGAGACATATGCGGCAGATTATAAGAAAGTGCTTGGAACAGTAACGGATGATACCGTCCGTGTACGTGCAGAGAAGTCAACAGATTCTGATGTTCTTGAGCTGGTAGCAAAGGATACGGTTCTTCCTGTAGAGAAACAGGATAAGGACTGGGTTCAGGTAACACTGGCAAATGATGTTACCGGGTACATAGCAGCAGATTATATCACAGTTGCAGAATCTTATGAGTATGCAATGACAATCGATGATTATACAGCAATGGTTGATGCAGAGACACAGAAAACAACAGAAGTTGCATTGGCAGAAGAAGAGTCTGTATATGAAGGAGCATCAGAACCTGAGGTTATGTCAGTGGATGAATCGACAACGGAGGAGGTTGTTACAGAAGCACCAACGACAGAAGAAGTAACCACAGAGGCTCCGACAACGGAGGAAACAACCACAGAAGCACCTTCTACAGATCCTTCCCAGTATGATGATGCTTATCTGCTTGCCTGCCTGGTCAGCATGGAAGCTGGATATGAGCCATATGAAGGTCAGCTTGCAGTTGCAAATGTAGTTCTGAACCGTGTAAAGAGTGGTAGCTGGGGCAGTTCAATCTCATCTGTAATTTATGCACCAAATCAGTTTCCGATGGCAACCGGAAGTGTGATGCAGGGATATCTGCAGAACGGACCGCTGTCTACTGCACAGCAGGCTGCAGATGATGCATTAGCAGGAAATAATAATATTGGATCTTTTATGAGTTTCTTGAATGTGAATTATATTGATACGGATTCCTTATCCGATTATACGGTTATTGGAAATCATTGTTTTTATTAATAAGTGAATGGATGTAAGAGATATGTTGAGGCAGATGAATGTAAAAGATGATTATAACGATGCTCAGACAACTCAGAAGAACAGAAGGTACATGCATGGTATGATGTACCTTCTGTTGTTTCTGTTTTGTCTGGGCTTTTATATTGTAAATATGATAATAAACGGACAGTATCCATTTGGAAGCCGCAGCTTTCTGTATCAGGATGCATATGATCAGTATACAGGAATGCTGCAGATCTTTCTGGAATGGCTGCATTCTGGGAATAAAGGTACCTTTTTGTGGGATCACGGTCTGGGAATGGACATGCTTTTAAATATGTTTTATTACTGTATGAGTCCGTTTAATATTATAGCAGTAATATGCGGCTCCGGACATGTGGAGTTGGCAATGGGTATTATGATCGTTGTCAAAGCTTCTCTGCTTGCTCCTTCGGGACTGTATTTTTTCAGACGTACAGAGTTGAAACGGTATGCAGATGAAGAAACCGGTCGTGGCTGGCAGACAGCAGTTGAAATTGTTTTGTCTCTGTCGTATGCACTGTGCGGATTTGTGCTGGTATATGAGCACAATGTGATCTGGCTGGATGGGCTGATCCTTGTACCGTTTCTTGCGATCGCAGTAGAACGGATGGCTGCCGGTAAGGGAAAGATTGCTTATACAGTGCTGCTTGCGGTTGGATTTATCGTGAATTTTTATTTTGCCTTTTATCTGTGCCTGTTTATCGTGCTGTATTTCCTGTTACAGGACTGGAAAACTCTTCGTGAATTTGGCAGGGGGATTCTACGGTTTCTGATCTGGTCAGTTGTTGCAGGGCTGATCGCAGGTGCGGTACTGGTTCCTGCCTTTTATGCAGTGCTGCATTTGTCCGGAGCAGGAAGCATGGATGATAAGCTGCCGTGGTATCAGCTTGGTAATATCGGTAATTTTATCAATTCATTTTATCCGTTGAATAAGGTGACGACAGGCAATCTGTTTAATCATAATAATTATTGCGGCACACTGATTGTATTACTGGTGATCCTAGTGTTCTTTATGAAGAAGATAGAATGGAACCGGAAGCTCCGGTATCTGACAGTTCTGATATTTCTTGCACTTGCAATGAATCAGGCAGGACTGAATTATGTGCTTCATGGATTCGTAGTTACACACGGTATGGGAAATCGTTTTGCATTTATCTGGACGTTTTTACTGTTGAGCGCAGCTTATGTATGTCTGTTGAACATAAGGAAAATACGGATGTGGCAGGCGGGAGTGGCATTTGGAAGCTGTCTTGTATTGTTCCTGTTGGAGCTGTTCTTCAATCGCGAAGAAACAAATCCCAATTCCTATGTGGCGGTACTCTTATTTATCGTTGCTTATTTTGGTTTGTTTGTCTTTGCACTCCGGAAAAGCATCAAATGGAAGACCTTTTATATATGGGTGGTCAGCCTTTGGATCATAGAGCTGGTGTTAAATGGCAGCTATGTACTGAGTGCAAAAGGAAATAACAGAAGTCTTACAGATGATATAAAACAGACATCCAGGGAAACGGCATATGCAGAATGTGATCTGGAAGCCGGAGAACGTAAGACGGCATTGTATTCCTATGATTATCTGCAGTTATCAAATACAAACTGCTATTCCTCCATGGCAAATGGTTCTGCCATTGATTCCTTTGCTAGTCTTGGATTGTCACATTATCAGAATATAGAGTATACCTACAGAAGAACGACTCCGGTTACAGCACTGATGTATAATGTCCGGTATATTATGACAAATGAATTGGGAGCAGCAGGTGGATATCATATGGTGGCAGCACCGGATGGAACATATGGATATCTGTATGAGGCGGATGCTCTTGCAGGGATGGGCTTCCTTCTGGATGAGGACATTCTGAACTGGAGTGGAGAGAAGAGTGCAGCCGAAAATCAGAATGAACTGGTAATGCTTGGAATGGGTCAGCCGGAGCTTTCAGATCTGTTTGAGAAGAAGACTCTTACAGATGATATGATCTCATTTACCGGCCTGGATGCAGCAAAGCAGGGCGATGGTGTCTATGCTTATACAGCTCAGGCGGATATTGCAACCTCCATGATCGTTTCCTATAAAGCAGAACAGGCAGAGGATCTGTATGTAGAGTGTTCGGACACAAGACTGCAGGGTGTTGATGTTTATGTGAATGATCAGCAGGTTGTGAGTTCGTTTTATCCGGAATCAGCAGGCATGATACATATTGGAAATGTAAATGCCGGAGATGAGGTTAAGCTGCGGTTTGCTACGGCTGCTGTTAGGAATGAGTCGGGCATAAAGACAGTTGCCTTGTATGCGATAAATGAGGAAACGGTTCAGGCATTTAAAGAGTATGTGTTAAAGAATACAGTGGAATTTGATGGGTATGATGGCAATTGCTTAAATGGACATATAACAGCGGACAAGGCTGGAATCCTGTATTTGGCGGTTCCGTACAATGAAGGCTTTACGGCTGCTGTAGATGGGAAAAAGGTAGCTCCTGTAAAGATTGGAACCGGCTTGATGGGCGTTCCGGTAGAAGCAGGGGAACATGTGATTACACTGACCTATCATACACCATATCTGATGGCGGGCATATGTCTGTCTTTGATTTGAATATTAATATTGGCAGGATATTTGATTATCCGTCGAAAAAAATCATCCGATAAATAATGGACATAAATTATTTGTTTATAAATTGCAGATTTTGAAAACAGATCATAATAAATTCTTATAATAAAAACAGGCAACCTGAGTGCGGTCGCGCAGGTCAAGCTTCATAAGGACATTACTGAGATAATTGCGGACGGT
>UMEF01029015.1_pt1 | contig 12211 bp, 16 predicted proteins | sample 1964671 | NCBI WGS metagenome assembly UMEF01 (sample SAMEA4836012, study PRJEB28245) | human gut metagenome | biome: gut microbiome; material: fecal sample | place: Denmark | collected 2008 | reverse complement strand
CTTCATGAACAATTTGTTAATAATACAAAGAATCACACAATATTTACATTAAACCTTTAATTAGTTCATATTTACCGAACTACACTTCGTTAAAAATTTAACGAAATTCACAATTACTATAGTTAGCATATGCTAACTACATCTTAACATAAATTCAATATATTCAATATTAATCATTTACAGTTTATATCTTACACATACACAATATTATGTTATACTATAAACACAAACGAAAGGAGATAGACAAATGAATGAATATAAACACTTCAAAGATTCATTAGGTATGGATGATGATTTTGAACTTCATACGTGGGCGGAAATTGACCGATTAAATAAAGTATGTGACGATTATTTTATATATCGGGGACACGCGATAGACGATGATGCTACAGGATGTTATACTGTATTGTTGTATAATGCCCAAGGATACTGTGTATTAGATTTTGAAATAGGGAGTAAAACTTTGTTATTAGCACCTCAAGGAATTGAGTTTATGAACGGTGATGATGTTATAACATTTCGCGCGTCAAACGGTGGTATATACTCTCATTTTTTAAAAGGCGGAATTCATCAAGAGGACTTAAAATCAATATATGAATGTGTTAATAGTAAGTCAGGGCTGGCAAAATGTAGAGTTGACGACTACTACAATGTATTAGTTTGGGAGGCCATAGATGATTAACAAATACGATATAAAAGATGTTAGCCGCGCGGGCGATGTTGGGATAATTATATTTGAAGATGTCGAAAACCAAGAAACATTTACATTACCATTAGACTTGACAAATTTTAAAGAATCGGAATTATATGTGTTATGTGCGGAGTGTTATAATTATAACGATTCTTTGTATATAACAGACATTGATAGTAATTTCGAACTTGCGACTAAAGAAGATTATGATCGAGAACGAGAAAGTATATACGAAGCGATAGAGGAGGTATTAAGACATTATGACAAAAACAGATAAAATGATTAAATTATATAATTATTATGAAATAATGTACCGCAGACACTACAGCGTATGTAAAAACAGCTTAGAGACAGATATATATCAAGCGAAGCTGTCGGCAGTTAAAGAATGTTTAGATATTATGACAGAGGATAACACAAATGACAGATAGGCAGGAATACCGTCGATTGTATTATATTCTTAAGAAGCGCGAGCAAAGGTTTTCAGCTTCAAAGGAATGGTCAGATTATGATAAAGGTCTTAAAAGCGGATTATTTGATTTAGAAGCTCCTAAAGATATTTCAGATGAGGAGTTACCATTTTATCGTGAGATTGCAGAGAATTTATACAAAAATAAATTTGCGAGCATTGCAGGCTTACGACAAATTAGAAAAAAGGCGGTGGCAAAGCTTCAAAGTCATGATTATAATATTACAGAGGCTCAATATAATAAGTTTGCGGATTTTATGGCGGCGGCTAAGAATACAAAACTCATAGACATTTATAGTTCGGAGGAGCTTGCGCGTGCATTCATTAATGGAGATGCTAAACAAAAGACTGTCCAAGATATTATTGACGGAATCAGCTAATAAATATTTGGAAGTAATAGCATCGTGGGACATAGAAACGAGCAAAATTGAATACAAAGATGAAACTCATGCTTTTATGTATATATGGCAAATGCATATATGGGGAATGCCGGTAATATATGGCCGAACTTGGGAAGAATTCATAAACGTGATTGACGAAATAAACCGAATAATTCCGGAGAAGAAACGATTAATTATATATGTTCACAATTTAGCTCACGAATTCCAATTTTTAAAGGGTATTCATGAGTTTGACCGAAAAGAAGTGTTTTTAGTTGACGTTAGAGAACCTTTGTACTGTGTGTGGGGTAAAGTGGAATTTCGTTGTAGTTACAAGCTTGCGGGGGTAGGTCTTGAACGTTTCATGAAAGATATGAATGTTCCTAAAGCGTTACAAAAAACGGATATGGACTATGATGTAGTGAGGTATCCAGGGTCAGAAATAGAGGCCAAAGATTTAATTTATATGCGGAACGATGTCGTAGGGCTATCATGTGCCATTAAAGCTCTGTTAAAAGCTAATGGCGACACGTTAAATACAATTCCATATACTTCAACAGGGTATGTCCGGCGAATGGCTAAAAAAGTGTTATTTCCATATAATGGAGTATTACGCGGACTGGTGCCAACCTTGCAGGTGTTCGAGCTATTAAGGGAAGCTTTTCGAGGAGGAGACACGCACGCAAACCGGTTTTATGTGGGTAAGATATTAGAAAATGTGGGCAGTTATGACCGCGAAAGCTCATACCCTTACGAGCTGGTAAATAAAAAATTTCCGCTCACAGAATTTAGAGAAACATCGGATGATATTAACACAATTTTAAATAATACGGAAAAATTCGGATATGTATTCAGGGTTCGATTGGAACACGTAGAGCTTAAGAAGTGGCATCAACCGTACATATCCTTTAGCAAATGTAGGAATATAAAAAACTATTTGCTTGATAATGGACGAATATTATACGCAGAAAGTTTGGAGACAACAATAACAGAAATTGACTTAATGATTTTATTAGAGGATTATAACATTTCTTTGCACGATATAACAATAATAGAATGTTATAAGTCTCTCAAACGCTATTTGCCCCCGGAATTTAGAAAGCTGGTAATTGATTTGTTTATAAAAAAGACAGAGCTGAAAGGTGGAGAGGATAAAATTGCATACGCAGAATCAAAAAAGAAAATTAACGCTCTATATGGAATGACTGTACAGAACACGTTGAAAGATGATGTTGCATATCTTTATTCAACTGATGAATACTATCTCATAGACACAAAAGAAGAGAAGCTTGCAAAAATGAAGCGTGCACCATTTCTTCCGTATGCAGTGGGCGTGTGGGTCACAGCGTATGCCAGACAGGATTTAAAGGCGTTTATGTGGATAGTCGGAAGAGATTTTGTATATGCTGATACAGATAGTGTTAAATATATCGGTAATTATACTCCAACAGATTATAATAACCGTATGGTCGCAGAGGCTCAAAAATTGGGCTATAAGGCGGTCGATAGAAAGGGGGTTAATCATTATATGGGCGTGTATGAAAACGAGGGGGTGAGCGAAAAATTCGTCACTCTGGGAGCGAAGAAATACGCACAGGTTAAGGACGGAGAATTAAAAGTGACTGTGGCAGGTGTCAATAAGAATAGAAAAGGGTCTACTCCGTCCGGCGCGGAAGAACTCGGCGATATTGAGAAATTCAAGGAAGGTTTTATTTGGAGTAAAGCTGGAGGAACTCGGGCTATTTATAATGATAATGATACGGACATAGATTTGAAAATTGACGGTCAAAATCTTCATATATCGTCAAATGTCGCAATAGTCCCAACGACATACAAGCTTAGTACAAGTATGGATATTGAGGATATACTAAAACGTATTAGCAATTCATCCCTTGAATGGTTACGAAAAAATTATTTTGATATGGAAAAGATACGATGGATAGAGTAAAGAAAAGCAAATTATATCAACCGTCAGGTTATCCGGATATTGAATATCTGCTAAGTAAGGGATTGCCGTTTATGTGGCTAATTGGCGGTCGAGGAATTGGAAAGACTTATACTATACTTGAAACAATAGTATTAAATCATCATACTAAATTTATACTGCTAAGGCGTAAAGCTTCTGAAGTTAAAAAGCTGTCAACCGAAGCGTTCAATGTTTTTAAAAAACTAAATTCTGATAAAGGAATAGATATTAGACCATATCCGAATGGCGATGATTGTTATAGCTTTTATTATGCAGATGAGGACGGCAAGGCGTGGGGTGAATGTCTCGGATATATGATGAGCTTGTCAACCTTTGCGAATTTCCGCGGCGGTGATATGACGGATATTGACTTTATAATACAGGATGAGGCAATACCTCAGACATTAAAGGGGCAAAGCATGAATGGCGAGGCTTTCACGTTCTTCAATGCTTATGAGACAATCAATCGTAATAGAGAGTTAGAGGGTCGCCCGGCACTCCGCGTTATTAGCATATGTAACTCTACAATTTTAAACAATGACTACTTTTTGACACTTAATATGATAAGTCCAATTATGGAAATGTACCGTAATAAGAAGGAATTGAAAATAGACCGCGAACACGAACGGCTAATAGCGTTATATCTAAATTCACCAATAAGCGAGCGCAAAAAGAAAACGGCATTATACAAATATACTAAAGATACCGCGTTTGCAAATCAAGCTATTGATAATCTGTTCGAGGATATGGACAGCTTTTTAGACGTGTCACGTCCGCTTGCAGAGTATATCCCAGTCGTAACAATAGGAGAGATTACAGTATACAGGCATAAATCCAGACAAAAGCCTTATTACTTGTCGACACATAAAAGCGGAGCACCTAAAGAATTTAAGCTTAATGAATATGACATCTTGGTGTTCCGCAATAAATACCGAAATATTGTAAATTCCGTGTATTTTGGAGAAGCCGAAGCGGAAAAAGGTTACTTATTAAAATTGTTATTAAAATATATAAAAATGTATTGAGGTGTATAAATGAAAAATAATTTTACATGGATAGAGATGTTGAAATTCTGGGCTGCTCGATTACTTATAGTTACCATTATTGCGGTAATTTTAATTTGTATCTTATATTTTAAATATAGATAAATATTAATTATTAAAGGAGAAAGAAAATGTATAACAAAACAGTAATTCAAGGCAGATTGTGTAAGGAGTGGAGCGAGGTTAAGACAAGTACCAAAGTTATGGTTGCAAACTCTATGGCCTGCCAAATATTCAAAAATACAGTATTTTATGATATTATTGGTAATAAGGAACAATTAAAAAATGTGCTGCAATTTATTCCTAAAGGTGCAGAAGTAATTATTGAGGGTGTCGTAGAAAAGCCCAAAAAATCATTAGATTATAACCTTAGATTATTTATTGACAAGCTCTATATAGTCCGGGGTATCAAGCCGGATGAAACGGACGCTGAGCCTCAGACAGCTTCTAAAATGCCAATTGTTAATGACGACGATTATTGTCCATTTTAAAAAATAAAGCGGGCTTCGCCCGCTTTATTTATGTCTACACGTTACAGTCCAACTTCCGGAGAACACTATGCCATTTGAATATATTAATATTACAGGTACTCCGGATACTGGAGACACGGAAATTAATGTTGAAACTCCACCTTTTAAATTTGTAATATCAGCGTCAACAATATAATAATTTGTTAAATCGACATCCGTTCCGATTATTTGTAGTATGTTATATCCTGATTCTGGCCCCGCAGCTATTCGTTTGATTGCTGTAGCTGAAGAAGTAAACACTTTTTCAACGGGTTCTATAGTTACGGACGGAGTGGTAGTATATGTTATAATATAATTATTATTTCGGAGGACAAACCCTGTGCTAAACCCTGTGCTATTTGCACTGTCAACATATAATTGTTCAGTCACATTGTCAGTAGTAATATTCAAGTAAATTTGAGGGGAATACTTATTAACTACTATTGCGTTAAGAATATTTTGTAATATAGTAAGCTGTCCTGCTGGAATAGTTTCGCCGTCAGATGAAATTACAAAGTGTGGATAGTGTGAAATATATCCTAACGAATTCTCGTGATATACAACTGTATCAGATGAGGTTAAAGAAATATCATATGAAGATGTGGCGTTACACGATGGAAGTTCCTTGAAATTTATTGCAGAAGCATCATTAGAATATAAATAGCAATAAATACGTCTACCCTGGGAAGTAAACGACACATCGCAATATACAACCGAGTTTCCAATATACTCCGATATTGTTGCGAAACTATAATTACAACGTGAGGTTTCAGGAGTTATAGTAAACTTCACATATAATGACGTTTTGTTCACCGCTTCCGTAACTGCTCGCTGCGACATTACCGATGTTTGACTTGTACCGAATGATTGAGATACAGCTATAAGCCCTATTTCGGAATATGTTATGGCTCCAGATGTACTGTTAATCGTTGCACGATAGACGGCATTTTCATTAGTAAAGGGCAAAGTCTGAATCATCAGTGTCGTTGATTGTGGCGAATATGATTCATATGCATACCTGACAAAATTATTGACAGAATCCTGGATATAATATCGGACGTTTGCTCTGGTGCGGTATTTTAGTAACTCGGACATCGATACATTTATAGTGTCCTCCGTTGCAGTATGTCTAACAAAAACATAAAAACGTGTAAGAGCGTTCTCAATAGTTGATAGTCTACTCCTATCAGATGTAAAGTTTGAAGCTGTTTCAGTTTCAAATTCTGCAATATCATCCTTGAGTTTCGCTGTCAGTTCTTCAACGGTAGTATTAAGGGTGTTAATTCTGGAGCTTAAAAAATTCAATTGTACCGTTACAGCGTTTTGGCTCATTACACGCGTTGTTGAATCGCCAGTTGTTTGATCTATTAAGCTTTCAAATTGTTTTATTAAATCTTCTATTTCACGTTTCTCGGATTTTATATATTCAATAATCCAATCTAAATTTAAGTCATGAAAATTAGTATAAGGAAAATGGTACATTGTTTCACCTCTTAATATAACAAAATACAGAACTCATTTTTAAATTCGTCACATACATATTTATTAAAATCAAACATAACCAAATCTCGTTGACTTTGCGCCATTTGCTGACTTGTAGTTACTCCGATGTTTCCGTGACGACTTAGCGTTACTGTACGATTTAATATGTCACTTCTGCTTATATCGAGCTTTTGCGTATCTGTAAATGTGTGTTCTTCTGTAGTTGTGTGCGTTAAATTGTCAGTTCTGGTATTAGTAGAAGTAGTACTAAAATTATCAGTGTCACTATGTGCATCTGCTAATGTTGATGAATTAAACGCCGATACCTTATGCGTAGTAGTTCCGTCACGACTGGCGTCCCCGCTGTCTGATACTGTGCCGGTATCATTAGTCGTAATACTATCTTCAGTGGTTGTCCCTCCACTGTGTGTATGCGTATCAGTTCCGGTATTAGTATCGTTTTGCGTAGTTGTCTCTTCCATATTGTAATTTTCAAGAGGTTCAAACGAATTATAGAATTCCGTAGTAGTGGTATTATATAATTCCGTAAATCTCACATCATTTACCTGTGCCCATGCACTAATAGCAATTTCAGCAAAATTAGGGTTGGGAAATATGAATTCAAGCTCCGCAGTATTCATAAGAATATAACCTGCCAGCTGTGTTGACATCCAACTGCTTGAAACATTAAACCAGCTTTTAAATTTTGAAGCTAAATCCTCAAAATCCGCTGTTGTCGGTAGTTTTGAATTGACTATCCCCATTATTGAAAGACATGTGTCCATTAAGTTCCACCCTCCATTTAACCGAAAGATTACCCTCAAGTTCCGGGAACATCTCTATAGCCTGTTTAATTCCTCTCTGGACTTCCTTTAAACTCATATCCATTGCGGAAAATGCCTGCTGAGTATTAGCATTAACCTCCGAAGTTATAAGACGCTCTTTTTTATCCGTATTGGCTGTAGGTATTCCAATTCTATTAAGAAAATCGTTATACAGATTTTTAAGAAGTCCGTGTAAATCATTAGCTATGAAATTATCATGGATTTCATTATTAAACTTCACCCAGTGGGGGTTGTGTTCTTCATCAAATAAATTTTTATCTATAAAGGCCGCAGGCTCACCACTGGCAATTTTATCCATAAACTTCTTAAATGTTTCCGCTCCGGCTTTATTATCAGAAGCGAAGACATAAGCAAGTTTTGAATTCAGTATATTAGTATCAAGTGTTTCCGCAGTTAACGCCATCATATCACCGTAATAATTTACAATGTCGAGCATTCCGCAGTAATCGGGACGTATTCTAATTACCGCACATTCTTCACCGATTACAGGTTCAAGTATTTGATTTATTCTCGGATTAGAAATTACAGCATTAGTAGGCTGATACTGTACATTATATCCTTTTAATCCCGCCTGTTGTGGAATTATACCGAACGCCGGAGTATCAATAATTGTAAAATATCCCCATGAGAATAGAACAGCTTTGAAATAATTGCTATCCCAATTCTCCGGGATTTTCCATTCCCAAACACTTAATAAATCAGAAAATAAATAACGTCTGAAAAATGCTGACAACGCGGTATTCGTTACATGTATTGTTGACGGCGTAACAGGTGCCGTTTCAAGCATGATGTTACCGTATGAATACGGCACACTATTCATAGAAAAAACCTCCGTTCAAGTACGCTTCAATTTTTGCGCGTTCCGGTGCGAGACATGGGAATTCGACCTCTGCATTAGCACACTTAATAAAACCTCCTACAGTGTTCAACACCGCCGGCGCGCAATATGGACGGCCAAACTCTGAATTATATTCGTCAGCTATTGAATAAAATGCTGAACATAATCTATTACTTTTAGCAAAAGAAAATGTTGCTAAATCCCCACCTGTTCCAGTCTCACGAATAAGCGGTAATCCGGCAATTGCTGCCCAGTTGCTCACACCTGTTTCAATAGTCATATTTGACCCGTTTCCTGTCAAAGTGCTAATAATACTTGAAGCTGAATTGGCTATCGCTGTTGCTCGTGAAAGTTCCGATACGGCCTGAACATTAAGTAGAACATCAACACCGATCTGCGCCTCTGCCTCCGCAATTATCATAGAATTAGAACCATTAGACACACGTAACCAGCCCCGGCCAGAATACGCGTCAATACCAATATATATTTTTATAGAAGTTTCATCAGCGATTAAACTACAATCCAAAGGAATCTTACCAAAAGGCTTAATTGATAATATACGCTTAGTATATAAATCTGAATTTACATAGCTTCCGCGGCTCGATGTTTGCGGATGCCGTGGCAAAGTGATTGTTCTTTGAACACTTGAATATGCGTGTGTGTCCGATATTATTCGACATGTGGCGGGCACGCTCCAATATCCCATATTTACACTTTCTACCGCAGTTCCGCTAAATGAACTTCTGTACATCCTAATTGATTTTATAAAGTCCAACGGATTGAATATTGAGGGGTCGTAAGTAACATCTGCCGTTGAAGCGTTCCACCATGAATTACTATTATAAATATTTTGAATGAATGTTGAATACTGAGAGGATGAAAAAATATAATAGGTTATACCTGTTGTACCTCCACCTCCACTGATACCCACAATATAATAAGTTTCATTAATCCATGGAGAATTAATATCAGTTATTGTAACACTGGGGTCTGTCATGACCGGATACACTGTATCTGTAATTCTGCCGTTAAATGACCCGCTGCACCGCTCGACATAATGTGTACCTGTTCCAATATCACCTTTATATGTTGCCAGAGGGTCAACTTCAAGTGTTGCAATCCAACTCCGTTCCGCCCATTCCCATTCCGTCACAAAATAAAATCTCTCAAAAGCCTCAATATATGCGTAATTATAGCTTTCAGGGAAATAATCATCCGCCCCGGCAGCCTGAAAGATAATGATAGGTTTTAGTATTGTACAATTATCTTTCAGCGTTCCGGTGTATGTAACCCCCTCTGTGGGGGGTGTTCTGGTTGAATTATTCCGCTTTCCAAATCCTGAATATAAAGTAACTTTCATAATATTAATCCATTGTAAATACTACAGCATTTTCGGTAAAGTCGTTCCAAAATCTATCCGTAAAATGCCATGCAACATTATAATAACCGCCTGAAATATTAAGCGGACTTGTTGCACTCCATTCATTACATACTGTCATTCCACAGCTTTCCTCATCACAAAGAAGAGCATATACTCCGGGAACTGATACTGCGTCTGAAGGAGTAGTTATAGTTCCGGATGATGTTAAATATGACGGTGTAACATTAATAGTGTCTGGAGTATCTACAGCTTGCCAGAAATTGACCGTTTCATGGTCAGCATAACGTAGGAACGTATCATGATATGTGTCTGCTATTACTCGCGCCGTACTATCATACATAGTAGGAGCGTACATATAAAGTCTCTGGTTTTCATACGGCGTATGACGAGTAATTTCTTTACCTGTTACATTGATATGATGAATTTGCAATCTTTCAGTCATTAATGCAGATTTAGCCGCTATCACCGAATACATAAATTTGACAAAATCAGGATATACATCGGGAGCTTGTATTGTTTCCGCCGTATATGACCCGCCCGTTTTTGTATTATATTCTGACAGCAAATGTACGACTTGTTCATCTCCGCCACCCTTCACAATTCCGCCAATTAAATTTGAAAGCGTTGCACGTTTAAGATTTTCATGCGCAGTTTCTATCATATCCATAATATTACCGGTTACCATGCTGTAGAAACTTGCCAACTCTTCCGGTGAAGTGAATGCACACTCCAACTGTTCCCTAAAATATGACCGTTCAATACTGAACACATTCGCGCCATAGAAATTAGTCTGCAAAATGTTTGGACGGCGGAGTTTGTACATGTCTACACTCTGCCCGTCTTCAGGCAATGCGAAAGATGAATCATTTATATAATCACCGTCCGCAATATTCAGTTTTCTGACAATATTACCCCATCGTTCATTATCGACCCGCAATCCTCTAAATTTTTCAGAATACGGCCGGATTGAAAAAATTGTCTGGGACACCATTTGTGTTATAGCACTCATTACAGGGTCTGTACCATTTTTTAACGCTGTTGTAGCTACCGATACAAAATCCCCTGTGGTTGTGGGGGTCAAAACCTTCTCACCTGTAGCCTGCGCCACAATCGAAGTTAATACCGTTGAAATCTGGTTAAAATTCAACTCATTTACACTTGCCATTATTTCTTCTTCCTCCCATTAATAAGGTATTCGTTTATATCATCTATTGTAGTTGTTTTATCTCCGCCTAAATCGCGAAGCTGATTAGTAGCAATAATTGTTTTCTTCAAATCGTCAACACTCTTCTGTAAATCCTTAATATATTCCATATTTGGCACTGCTGAATTTTCTTCCGGCGGTGCAACCTCAACATCTTCTGCCTTAACCGGCTGTTCTTCAATAGGTTTTGACAATTCTATTATGTCTTCCTTTGTAAATCCTGCGTCTATTAGTTTGAATATTTCATTAATCCCCATTGTGTAACCTCTCCACTAATTTTTTTAATTCGTCTACAGCGTCTGTTAATTTCGTTATTGTTTTAGTATTCATAATATATAACGCTACACATGCTGCAATAGGAAACCCTAAATTGGCTATAATCTGTGTGACATCTGTAACTGTCATTCGTCGGCAATCTCCTTCATTATTCTTACAATATCTTTACTGTTTACTTTGCCGTCCCCGTTTACATCCTTACCCCCTGTTCCATTTGCTATTGCTTTCATCTCTGCAACAATATCTTTACTGTTTATTTTACCGTCTCCGTTTATATCATAGGTTAAATCTGACCATCCATTATAATTAGTTTTTGGTATTATTTCAGAATAATCATATTTACTATAGTTCTGGTCGCATATTGCGCCCGCAACCATATTAGAACGTATTAGATTCGTCTCGCCGCCATACTGCCATAAATCATATCCTATAGTCGGCGGTGTTGTACTCCACTTTGCAACCCAACATACATAGCGCCCGTACAATTCGTCATAATTTACACAGTTTTTGAACCAATCCTGAGAGGAATATACGCCAACAAAAAGATTATATGATTCCATTTTATCAAGTATTCTTTTAATGACTGCTGTATTAACCTCTTTAGTACGATGTCTCCAACTGTTGGCTTCTACGTCTAAAAATACCGGATATTCTAATTGTAAAGTGTCAAGTCTACTTGCAGTCTCATAAGCAAAAACATCAAGGAAATATTTTTCTTCATTAAGACCGTTGGCGTATACATAAGCCCCAACTTTCAGACCTTGTTCTTTACAGTTTATGTAGTTATCCAAAAAATACTTATCCTGATTAAATCCCGGAAGACCTCCTCCAAGTCTACATATGCAAAAGTCGAAACCCTCAGCTTTTGCTTTCTCTGTGTTAAATGCGCTTCCTTGATATTGACTTATGTCTATTCCTGATATCATATTACACCTCATTAATAATTCCCAACCATTACCCGCCCGTGAATTTCTTGCGTGAGCTGCGCACGTCCGCCCTTCCGGGGCTTGCTCTGGACTATTCACAGGTTTATTATAACATATAAGTTAATGATAATTGTTAATGAAAAATATATTAGTTGTAAATATTTTGTTACTCTTTGTATTATTAACAAATTGTTCATGAAG
>UMEF01022941.1_pt1 | contig 12217 bp, 10 predicted proteins | sample 1964671 | NCBI WGS metagenome assembly UMEF01 (sample SAMEA4836012, study PRJEB28245) | human gut metagenome | biome: gut microbiome; material: fecal sample | place: Denmark | collected 2008 | reverse complement strand
GATCTTTGCAGAATTGTGTTTTTTGTCGAACAATGCCCGAATTTTTTTAGAAAAATCTGGAAATGAGTGTATAAAATTCATCAAATGTTACAAAAATATAAACTAATACGAATAAAAGATAAAATGTGAAAATATAATTTGTAATGTTTTTGTAACAAAATTCAAAATGGTTCATAAAATAAAGTATAAAAATGATAATGTCTCTGAGAGGCATTGTTGATATGAACCGGGAAAGGTTTGGTGAAGAATACCATGAGGAAAATAAAAGTTGTACGGGGAGTAGTGGTGATTGCAATCAGTGCAGGTCTTTCACTGTGGAATATGCAGTCTCAGGAAGTTGTTGCCCTGGCTCCGGTAAGCGAGCAGAGCGTCCTGCCGTCCCGGGTGCAACGGTGGCAGGACAGTCTGCCGGTGGCAGATACTGCGACAATGACATGTAAAATAAAAAAACTGGATCAGGTAAGATCGGTACGTGTGAAGGAGCATCAGTTAGAAGTAAAACGGATGAGAGAAGAGAGAGCAAGAAAGCAGAGAATGCTGGAAATACAAAAATGCTGTGGAGTCCGTATCAGCGAAAGTGACAGGACAGTTCTGGAAAAAATCGTTCAGGCGGAAGCGGGCAATCAGGATCATCAGGGCAAACTTCTGGTGGCAAATGTCATTTTAAACCGGGTGCGAAGCGGAAAATTTCCGTCCACTATACGGGAAGTGGTATTTGCTCCAAGACAGTTTTCGCCGATTTCGGATGGAAGTTATTCCAGAGCGGAAGCATCCGAGGATACCAGGAAGGCGGTGGATGAGGCACTGCATGGAGTGGATGGTTCCCGGGGAGCCTTGTATTTTATGGATCGGCGCTATGCCGATGGCGGCAATGTAAGCTGGTTTGACCGGAGTCTCACGAGATTGTTCCAGCATCAGGGGCATGAATTTTTTAAATAACAAAGATACCGGATGACAGCCTTGCAGCGTGGGATTTCGTCTCACGCTGTGAGTTGTGTCTTGAAATAAGGTCATTGATATGGTAAAATTTCTTCCAAAAGTATAGCGATGAAGCAATCTGTGACATCAGCTGGTGGCGGATATCTTTTGAACCCGGCATTATTGCACCAGATCGCAGATCAGAATGGAGGAAAGACATGGAACCAATGTATAGAAGTACCAGAAGCGAAGGAAAGACAGTTACAGCATCTCAGGCTATTTTAAAGGGACTGGCAGAGGATGGAGGACTTTTTGTGCCAACAAGCATTCCGTCACTGGATAAGTCCTTTGCAGATATTGCAAAGCTGAATTATCAGGAGACTGCTTATGAGGTGATGAAAAAGTTCTTTACCGATTTTACAGAGGAGGAGCTGAAAAACTGTATTACAAAAGCTTACGATGACAAGTTTGATACAAAGGAGATCGCACCTTTAGTAGAGAAGGATGGTACATATTATCTGGAGCTGTTCCATGGTGCAACCATCGCATTTAAGGACATGGCATTATCCATCCTGCCGCATCTTTTAACTACATCTGCCAAAAAGAATCACATCACCAATGAGATCGTGATCCTTACAGCAACATCCGGAGATACCGGAAAGGCAGCTTTGGCAGGTTTTGCGGATGTAGAGGGTACAAGCATTATTGTATTTTATCCAAAGAACGGTGTCAGCCGGATCCAGGAGCGCCAGATGGTAACACAGAAAGGAAAAAATACAAAGGTTGTTGGTATTACCGGTAACTTTGATGATGCCCAGAGCGGCGTAAAGGCTATGTTCAATAACAAGGAGCTTGCAAAGACCATGGCAGAGAAGGGATACCAGTTCTCTTCTGCCAATTCCATCAACATTGGACGTCTTGTGCCACAGGTTGTTTATTATGTATATTCTTATACCCGTCTTTTGGGACAGGGTGTGGTTAAGGAAGGCGAGCCGGTGAACTTTGTAGTGCCTACCGGTAACTTCGGAAATATCCTTGCTGCATATTATGCCAAAAATATGGGAGTGCCGGTTGGAAAGCTGATCTGTGCTTCCAATGAAAATAAAGTCCTGTTTGATTTCTTTGAGACAGGTGTTTACGACAAGAACCGTGACTTTATCCTCACGACATCCCCATCTATGGATATTCTGATCTCCAGCAATCTGGAGAGACTGATCTTTAAGATCGCCGGAGAAAATGCAAAGGCAACGGCTGATATGATGAACTCTCTTGCTACCGATGGTAAATATGAGGTGACAGATGAGATGAAGGCACAGCTGAAGGACTTTGTCGGTGGATGGGCAAGCGAAGAGGAATGTGCCGCAGAGATCAAGCGTGTTTATGACAAGACCGGCTATGTTATGGATACACATACTGCCGTTGCATCTGCTGTATATCATGCATATAAGGAAAAGACAGGTGATACGGCCAAAACAATTATTGCATCGACGGCAAGTCCTTATAAATTTGGAACAAGCGTTATGAGTGCCATTGATGAGAAGTACAAAGGAATGGATGATTTTGCGCTGATCGATGAGCTGGAAAAGGTATCCGGTACCAAGGTTCCAAAGGCAGTTGAGGAGATCAGGAGTGCACCGGTTCTTCACGATACTGTCTGTGAGACAGAAGATATGCAGAAGACCGTAGAGGAAATTCTCGGTCTGTAAAAGGGATAAAACCGGATCAGAGTATATAATTTATCTGTAATTTCCGGAAAAATGAGATAAAATCAAAAAAATGCCTGTTGACCCCTTGTCAACGGGCATTTTTTATGATAATCTACTCTAGTGTGTTTGCGGCTGGTTTGTCCGTAACGCATAAAAACAAGTAAACACATATGCGGATCACGCATTGGTGCCGTGCTCGCGGTCATGTGCCGGAATGATTCCGGGAAGCATATGGAAGACATTAACCAATTGGAGGTAAACAAAATGAGCGTAATTTCAATGAAACAGTTACTGGAAGCAGGTGTACACTTCGGACATCAGACAAGAAGATGGAACCCGAAAATGGCTGAGTACATTTACACAGAGCGTAATGGTATCTACATTATCGATCTGCAGAAGTCTGTAGGAATGGTTGACACAGCTTACAATGCAGTAAAGGATATCGTTGCAAACGGTGGTGACATTCTTTTTGTAGGTACAAAGAAGCAGGCTCAGGATTCTATCAAGACTGAGGCAGAGCGTTGCGGTATGTACTATGTAAACGAGAGATGGCTCGGTGGTATGCTGACAAACTTCAAGACAATCCAGACTCGTATTAAGAGACTCAAAGAGATCGAGGCTATGTCTGAGGATGGTACATTTGATGTACTTCCTAAGAAGGAAGTAATCGGTCTGAAGAAAGAGTGGGAGAAGCTTGAGAAGAACCTTGGCGGTATCAAGGAGATGAAGAAGATCCCTGACGCTATCTTCGTTGTAGATCCTAAGAAGGAGAGAATCTGTATCCAGGAAGCACATACATTAGGTATTCCACTTATCGGTATCGCTGATACAAACTGTGATCCGGAAGAGTTAGATTATGTAATCCCAGGTAATGATGATGCGATCAGAGCCGTTAAGCTTATCGTTTCTACAATGGCTGACGCCGTTATCGAGGCAAATCAGGGTGAGTCAATGAGCGAGGATGTTCCGGCAGAGGATGCAGAATAATCAAAAATCATAAATGGAGGAAATCACAATGGCAATTACAGCTTCACAGGTAAAAGAGCTTAGAGAGATGACTGGTGCAGGTATGATGGACTGTAAAAAGGCATTAACTGCAACAGAGGGAGATATGGATCAGGCAGTAGAGTGGTTGAGAGAGAATGGTCTTGCAAAGGCTGCTAAGAAGTCCGGACGTATTGCAGCAGAAGGTATTGTTGCTGTTGACGTTGCTGAGGATGGCAAGGTTGCTTCTATCGTAGAGGTAAACAGTGAGACTGATTTCGTTGCAAAGAACGAGAAGTTCCAGGCATATGTTGCCGAGGTAGCTGCTCAGGTAAAGAATTCCAGCGCTGCAAGTCTGGAAGATTTTATGGCTGAGAAGTGGGCAGCAGAGGATGCTGGCACAGTTGAGGAGAAACTCAAGGCTATGATCGCCGTAATCGGTGAGAACATGAATATCCGTCGTTTCGAGAAGGTGACAACAGATGGTCTTGTTGTTCCTTATATCCACGGTGGCGGAAAGATCGGCGTACTTGTTGTTGCTGATACTGATTCTGACAGCGATGCAGTTAAGGAGTGCCTGAAGAACGTAGCAATGCAGGTTGCAGCTCTTCGTCCGCAGTATGTATCTACGGATGATGTAGATTCTGACTACAAGGAGCATGAGAAGTCAATCCTTCTTGCTCAGGCAAAGAACGATCCTAAGAATGCAAATAAGCCGGATGAGATCATTGAGAAGATGATCACAGGCCGTCTGAATAAAGAGCTCAAGGAAGTTTGTCTTCTGGAGCAGGAGTACTTCAAGGGCGAGAACAAAGAGTCTGTTGGCAAGTATGTAGAGTCTGTTGCTAAGGCAGAGGGATGCAAGCTTGTTGTAACGAAGTTCATCCGTTTTGAGACCGGTGAGGGAATCGAGAAGAAGGAAGAGGATTTCGCAGCAGAGGTTGCTGCTCAGATGCGGTAATCAGTATTACAATATTATAGAAATTATAAAGTTCCATAGGCACTTATGGTTATAGTGCTTATGGAACTTTTTTTAGTGTATAGGAAAATGTTCGTAGCGTAGAGGGAAGCCAACGAGCATTGCGAAGCAATTCTTGGAGGGCAAAACGCTGGTTTTGCCCTTTTTTATAATCTCTCTATTTCAGCCATCTATCATTCGGTACGTTCCTTGCCCCAGAAGAACAGTGCCACGGTTCCCGGACCGGTATGGCTTCCGATCGTAGTACCGATATAGTTGATCACTACATGACCCTTTAAGTGAGGAAATGCGGCTTCGATCTTATCGGCAACTGCCTTTGCGTCATCATAGCATTCAGACTGGGAAATAAAACATTTATCAGCGTAATCCAGACCATTCTCTGCATTTTCTTTCATACGATCGACAATGGCATTGATCACCTTTTTTTTCGTGCGGATCTTGTAGCGGGGAATCAGATGACCGGTATTATTCACGTTTAACAATGGGCAGATACCAAGAACAGTACCTATGGCACCGGATGTCTTAGAAATCCGGCCTCCCTTTACATAGAAGGAAAGATCCGTGGAAAAGAACCAGTGCTGGGCATTTAACCGGTGATCCAGAGCATATTGGCGAACCTCTTCGATATCCTTTCCTTCGTCCCGCAGATCTGCAAGCTTATCCATCAGCAGACCATAACCGGAGGAAGCGGCCAGAGAATCTACAATATAGATCCTGCGGTCCGGAAATTCTTCCCGGAGAGTATCTGCCGCAATATTAGCGGAGTTGATCGTCCCGGAAATGCCGGAGGACAATGTCAGATGAAGAATATCAAGTCCCTGTTCCAAAAATTTACGAAAATAGGCTTCGTATTCCTCAGCATTTACCTGGGATGTCTTTGTGCTGGAACCGGTTGCCATACGGTGATAAAAATCCTTGAAATCCATAGACTGTCCCAGATCGTCAGAATAACTCACACCGTCCAGCTCGTAATGGAAACAGATGTAAGAAATCCCGCGTGATTCAAATTGCTCCTTTGACAGATCGGCCGTGGAGCAACAGCTCAAAATATATTTGTTCATAAATATCCTCCTTATATAATAAGAACATTATCTGCATAATTATATAAATTGTACCATATAATCTGGCGAGATACAAATAACTTCTATGTATTCTTTGATAGGGGAATTTTATAAAGGAAGGCATTGACAGAAACCTTGTGCGTGATATACTTCAAAGGGCTTAAAAACGCTATGCAATATGCAATAGGAAGAAAAGAGGTTGTTATCATTGAAACAAAAGAAGTCACGGCTTGCAGAGGTCTTGCCGGAGCGTCAGATGTCGGAGGCGTTTATCAATTCATTTTTTCTGGCATTATCCGGAGGTTTTCAGGATGCGTATACTTATAACTGCAGAGATGAAGTGTTTTCCAATGCACAGACAGGAAATGTGGTACTGATGAGCCAGCATTTTATGGAAGGAAGGTGGCAGGAGGGGCTTCGCTATCTGTTGCCGCTTTTATCCTTTGCTATGGGAGTTTTTCTGGCGGAAAATGTACAGTATCGTTTCCGTAATGCAAAAAAGATTCACTGGCGTCAGGGAATTCTTCTGGCTGAGATTGTTATTTTGGCATTGGTGGGATTTATTCCCCAGACATACAATATGACAGCAACGATTCTTGTATCCTTTGCATGTGCAATGCAGGTACAGTCGTTCCGCAAGGTGGGAGGTTATTCTTATGCTAGTACTATGTGTATCGGTAATCTCCGCAGCGGTATGGCGGCATTGTCTTTCTATGTAAGAGAACACCGCCGGGAACAGCTTCGCCAGATGGGGTATTATTTCGGAGTGATCGGTACATTTGCTGTAGGAGCAGGCATTGGAGGTATCTGTTCTCATTTATATGGGATTCACGTTATCTGGATATCCTGTCTGCTTTTATTGGTAAGTTTTATAGTAATGTCTTTTGAAAAACTCAAATGATTGTGCAGACTTATCGTAATAAATGGGAAATCCTGTAAATTGTGTTATGTAAATGTCATATGTCACGATAACGCATGTGCAGTTTGTCTATTTTTGAGATAATTTAGGAATATTTATAGATGAATTTCACAAAAGTAATGAAATCTATTGAGCGACCTTGACATTTAAATTTTTATCTACTAAAATAAACTTCGAAAATTGTTATTACAAACAACGAAATGCCTATCATTTAAAATACCGTATGAAGAAGTGATATGATATGTATCCGGTCTCAGACTGGTATACTGAGGGTGAGGGGCATCAAAATGTTAGGAGGAAAAAAGATGAGAAGTAAGACAATCAAAAAAATCATTGCAGCAGCAGTAGTTGCAGCAATGGGAATCACATCAATCGTTCCTGCAGCACCAGCTCAGGCAGCTGCTAAGACAAAGAAGCTCACAGTAAAGACAAAGAAAATCACTCTTTACAAGGGCGCAGCAGCAGGATATGGCTCAATGAAGCTGAAGGTAACTGTAAAGCCTAAGAAAGCTAAGGTTACATACAAGATCAACAAGAAGAAGATCGCTTCTGTTTCTAAGAAGGGCGTTGTAAAGGCTAAGAAGCCAGGTAAGGCTAAGATTACAGTTAAGTCCGGCAGCAAGAAAGTTGTTGTTAAGGTAGTAGTTAAGAAGATCAAGAAGAAAGTAACAAAGGTTACTGCACCAAAGAACGTAACAGTTAAGGTTGGTGCTAAGCAGAAGATTAAGACATCTGTAAAGCCTAAGAAGGCAACTCTTAAGAAGCTTACATTTAAGTCAAGCGCTAAGAAGATCGCAAAGGTAAACGCTAAGGGTGTTATCACAGGCGTTAAGGCTGGTAAGGCTAAGATCACAGTTAAGGCTGTTGATGGAAGCAAGAAGAAAGCTACAGTATCTGTAGTTGTTACAGCCGGAGCTGTTGCAACATCTCCAGCAATTACAACTGGTCCTGCTGTTACAGCAAAGGTAGCTCCAAGTGCAACAGTAGCACCTACAACAAATGTACCTGCAACAAATGCACCTGCAACAACAGCACCAGCAGAGACAACAGCTCCTGCTCTGAAACCTGTTGAGGTACCGGAACTTGCTGATGGTGAGTCTTACAAGGTTACATTTGGTAAGGATACACTGAATGTTTCTAAGGATGATATTGAGGCAGTAGCTTCTGCTTTCAATCAGAAGGCTGACAAGATCAAGGCTAACCTTGCAAAGGATCTTGCAGAGAAAGCTAACAATTTTATTGCTAAGGCATATGATTCTAAGACTGCTTCTGTAGCAGTTAAGGGTCTGACATACAGCAAAGAGGCTGGTTCTGACACAGTATATGTTGAGAAGAACGGTAAGAAGGTAGCGGTTAAGACAACTGTTAAAGATAACGTTGTTTCCGTAGCTGCAACTGGTGACAAGAACTTCTCACTGGATGTTAAGGGATCTGCTAAGGAATGCACAGTAAGCAATGTTGTAATCGGTGGTGAGAAATTCGAGGGAACATTCGCTGTAGCAACTGAGATTTCTGATGACAACACTGTAACAATTACAGTAGCTGATACCGCTAAGCTTGTTGTTGATAAGAACGGTAACATTAAGGAACTTAGTGTTGCTGAGAAATATGCTAAGGATTTGAAGATTAGTAAATAATTCCCAAGCGTAATAAGAAAGAAAACACAGACAGGATCGTTGCGTTTGTAACGATCCTGTTTTCTTGAAAAAATGATTGTAAATACTTCGAAATGGAGATATAATTGATGAATGTAGGGAAAAAGATATTGTGTGGTATGATAATCCTGTGTTTGATCGGTCAGAATTTGGGTGGAACTAATGTTGCAGCTGCAAAGTCAAATGCGGTAAAGTTGAATATAACGAAAAAAAAGATTTCTGTCGGAAGCAGTTTTCAGCTTAAGGTAAAGGGAAAGGTTTCGCGAAAGACAGTTGTGACATGGAAGAGCAGCAATAAAAAGATTGCAGTCGTTTCCAAAAAAGGAAAAGTGACGGGAAAAAAGGTCGGAAAAGCTCAAATTACCGTTACGGTTGGTGGAAACAATAAAAAAGCGGTTTGTAAGGTGACCGTTCAAAAGAAAAAAAATTCTTCCTCAAAACCGGTAACTACATTGACACCTGATTCGAACGTTGTTCCATCGTCACCTGTACCGGGAGCGGCAGATAATCCAACAGTGTCACAGACACCCGCATCTACAGCATCACCGGAAGCAAGTGCGAAGACAGCGGATTCTTCGGTACTGGTAGTATCGGAAAGTCTTGTGGAGCTTGATGGCGAAATCATGACAGCATATCTTGTCAATAAAAATTACAGCGGGAATATTTCAGTGAGTCTGAATGGAAAAAATTATACACACAGTGATAAGATAAGTGGTAAGGATCTTTTGGTAATGCTGGCATTAACATACACTCCAAATGAGCCTAAGGTGAATCATGAGGGGACGATCAGTTTGTACCGTGGTGAAGAGGATGAGTACTGGACTGTGGAGGATATGGAATTAAATAAGAAATATTATTTAAAAGCAATCCGGACAAACACGCTGGATCCATCCTGGGCAGATTGCGGTGTGATCTATGTCAAAGGTGATGTACGCACAGAAGTGGGATTTCAGACAAATACACAATAGGAAAGGGAAGTTATGAAGCATAAGATTACTGGATTAATAATTGGATTAGCGGCATTTGCTCTTACAGCAGTGACAGTGCAGGCTGGAGAGATCAATGCCAATGAGCAGAGTGTGATATCTGCTGTGTCACAGTCATTTTCTTATAATGGTGCCACATATGTGGTTAAGAGCAGTTATATTGCTCAGGGAAAAGCTAAGCTGGCAGAGGATGAAGTGGATCTTTCGGCTTCGCAGGCGCAGGGGTATATTTCACAGTTTCATGGAAGCTATCAGGAACTGGTAGAGGAAGGCTATTGTGATCTGATTTCCGGGACACCATCGAATGACAGTGAAGATGCAGAGCCACAGCATTCCAAGAAAACTTCAGAGGCCAATAAGCTATTGTTGAAGAGTATTTTAGGAAAGCCGGGCAGCGCAGAGAAGAATCAGAAAAAGCAGGAAATGGATGAGTTTGATAGTCAGGCAACTCCGATCGTGACGGAGACTCCGGCAGGAGTGGACGATACCTGGGACAAAGAGCAGGATCTCGGCAACTCTATTACTTTTGAAAAGACAGATAAGTCCCATGCAAAAAATGGAGAGGTGACAATCTCCGGAAACGGAACAAAATTTTCCATAGATAATAAGAGTGATGATCAGAAAAGCTCTGATACTAAAGTACAGAAGGCAAGCGATAATTTTATCAGCCAGATCGTACATATTTCCTTATGGAAGATTATATTCTGGGTTGTATTGGGCTTAACGGTTGCAGCGATTGCAGCAGTTTTATACTATGTGATCAAAGTCAAAGGTCATCATAGAAAGAAGAGAGGCCTGCGCCGGGGAATTGCGATTGGTGTTGGTGTGTGTGCCAGTGGCTGGGCATTTCTTTTGATGCTTGCACTGGGATTATATTTTGGTATATATAATAACAATTCGATCCAGCGTCAGATGATGGAAAGTGATTACTTCCTGGGTGTGACACAGATGATCCGTGAAACGGCACAGGAACAGCTGGAAGATGCGGGATATGATGGAAAGATTGCAACGGAGGTTTTCTCACTTTCCAGTGTTTATATCGAGGAAAAGCAGTATATCAATAAAGTGCTGGCCGGTCAGGAAGATGCACAGATTTCTACAGAGGGCATTCAGGATGCATTAAATACAGAGGTGATCGGAAAGGATGCAGCAACCAATGAGAAGATGGTCGAAGAGTTAAAAGAGACTTATACAGATATGCTTCAGTTTAATCTGGGTAAAGTGATCTATCAGAGCAGACAGTCATTTACAGGCTGGTTCTATCTGACAACGATAGTCAGTATTATTATGCTTCTGGTATTATTCATTCTGACTTGTCGTTTATATGGCTATCCGCATAAGTCGGCACGCGTTATGTGTATTGCGATATTGGTATCGTCATGTCTGATCAGTGGTGGAGCTGTAGTAGCAAGGGCATTGAAGATTACCAGTAAAATCATGGCAACGCCGGTATATTATCTGCAGTTTTTGCAGAAGTACGCAGCCTGGAGCATCAATGTGCTGATGTATGTGGGATGTCTTGGCATTCTTGTGGCAATCGCACTTGTGATCTGGAAACGTTATCTGCATACTATTTATGCAGAGTAAGGAGGACAAAGGATGGAAACCGGGTTTTATGACATTCATACGCATATCTTACCAGGAGTAGACGACGGTTCCAAAAGTCCGGAAGAATCAAAGCAGATGCTTCAGATGGCATACGATCAGGGTGTACGTCATATTGTGGCAACTCCGCATTTTTCTGTAAATGGAAAGAATCACCCGGTAGAGGAGCTGCAGGATAAATTAAAGCTTCTTCGCCAGATGGCGGCAGAAATTGATCCTTCCTTTACGGTGGATTTGGGAAATGAACTGTTAAATGGTCCGGGGATCATAGAAGAGCTGAAGAGCGGACAAGCATTAACCATGGCGGGGACGCGTTATATTTTGGTGGAATTTTTGCCATCAGATAAGTATCATGTATTATATCAGTCTCTTCATGAGTATATTATGGCCGGGTATATTCCTATCGTTGCCCATATGGAAAGATATGAAGCGTTATATAAGAATTATGACCATATCGAGGAACTGGCAAAGATGGGATGCTATTTTCAGATGAATACGGAAAGTATCGTTGGAGGCTTTTTGCAGCGCCGGGCAGCATATCACAGACGTCTGATACTGGATGGATATATTCAGTTTATGGGGAGTGACTGTCACGGAACGGATCATCGTAAACCATTAATGAAAGATGCACTCCGATATTTTGGACAGAATCCGGAAGCAGAACGCAGACTGGAAAGGGTTCTGGTAAAATATCCTGTAACAATGCTGGATGATAAGTATATTGATTAATCGGGAGATTAGAAAGATAAGAGGGAATCTATGGAAAAACAGCAAGACGAAGAAATCGAAATTGATTTATTGGAACTTTTTGGAGTGGTACGTGCCAGATGGTTCAGTATTTTAATGACTGGAATTATTCTGGCTGCGGTAGCAGGAATTGGAACTTTGTTTCTGGTGACACCAAAGTATCAGTCCACATCAAAGCTTTATATTGTAGGTCAGACATCTGCACTGACATCGTTATCAGATCTGCAGGCAGGATCCCAGTTGACACAGGATTATATGGTTCTGGTACAGAGCCGTCCGGTGTTGGAAACGGTAATCGACAATCTGAGACTTGATATGGAATACGAGTCATTAAAAGAGATGGTTGCATTAAATAACCAGTCCGATACCCGTATTCTGGATATTACAGTGACGGCAGATGATCCGTATATGGCAAAGGAGATCGTAGATGAGGTCAGTCAGGTCTCTGTGTCCAGAATTGCATCTATTATGAATGTAGATGAGCCGACAACTGTAGAGTATGGTCATCTGGAAAACAGCCCAAACAGCCCAAATGCAAAGAAAAACATAGCAATCGGAGGTTTGTTGGGGCTGGTAGCCAGTGCGGCAGTCATTATTATTCTGTATCTGCTGAACGATACCATCTGCAGTGAGGATGATGTACAGAAATATCTTGGC
>UMEF01019064.1_pt1 | contig 12463 bp, 10 predicted proteins | sample 1964671 | NCBI WGS metagenome assembly UMEF01 (sample SAMEA4836012, study PRJEB28245) | human gut metagenome | biome: gut microbiome; material: fecal sample | place: Denmark | collected 2008 | reverse complement strand
GCTGAACTCAAGGGCCGGTATGAGGCAAAAGACATGGACGAAGTATTCACCAAAATAGCCGGAAGAAGATGAAAGAGATATTTGCATTCATACAAAAGGAGTTCCGGCACATTTTCCGGGACAGACGTACGACATTGATCGTGCTGGTGATGCCTATCGTGCAGATTATCCTGTTCGGATTTGCGATGAGCACCGAGGTGCACAATGCTGTGGTGGACGTCGTCGGAGACCCTGGGGATCCTGTCGTGCGCAACATAATCGACCGCATTGACAACAACAAGTATCTGAGCATCGGGGAGTTCCACAATTCACCCTCCGAAGCCGAGGTGCGGATCAGGAAAGGAAAGGCGAACGCGTTCCTGTGCTTCGAAAGTGACTTCGACAAGAAGTTCTCATCCCAGGGCAAGGCTGTCATACAGATAGTCAGCGACGGCTCTGACCCGAACTCCGCACAGATTGTGATGAACTACATAAAAGGCGTGCTGCAGAGCAGCCAGGTGGAATTTTCCGAGAGGATGTTCGGAGTCGGGACCACATCCATGAGGCCTAATGTGCAGCTGATGTACAACCCGGCCATGAACTCGTCCTACAACTTCGTTCCTGGTGTCATGGGCCTGATACTCATGCTGATATGCTCTATGATGACCGCAGTGTCCATCGTTGAGGAAAAGGAAATGGGGACAATGGAGCTTGTGCTCGTCTCCCCTGTCAAGCCTTTCTGGATAATACTGTCGAAACTTATCCCTTACCTGTTCCTGTCGCTCATCAATTTCGTGAGCGTACTGCTGCTGGCACATTATGTAATGGAAGTGCCGATACGTGGCAGCCTGACCCTGCTGTCATTCTCCGCCCTCATATTCGTCGGTTCTTCTCTCGGACTCGGACTGCTGGTATCAGTGATTTCCAAGACACAGCAGACGGCGATGCTTCTCTGCGGTATGGGACTGACAATGCCGACGATGCTGCTTTCAGGAATCATTTTCCCTTGCGAGAGCATGCCTGTGGCACTTCAGGTGCTTTCAGATGTCATCCCGGCCAAATGGTTCATCATCATTGTGAAGAAGATCATGATACAGGGCGTCGGACTGCAGGAGATAGCAAAAGAGCTGACGGTCCTGTCAGGAATGGCAGTATTCCTCCTGTGGGTAAGCGTCAAGAACTTTAAAACCAGACTGTAATATGTGGAAATATCTGTTAAAGAAAGAATTCAAGCAGCTTCTGAGAGATCCCGGAATGCCACGTATAGTAATGGTTTTTCCGCTTCTGATAATATTTGTCTTCCCGTTCGCCGCCAATATGGAGGTCCGCAACATAAAACTTGCGGTAGTGGACAATGACCGGTCAGACCAGTCCCAACTGCTTACCGAAAAATGCGCGTCGTCCGGTTACTTCGAGCTGCTGGACCTGGCTTCTTCACCGGAAGAGGCTCAACGCCTTATGGACAAGGGCGGCACCGATGCCATCCTGACGATAAATTCCGGATTCGCGCAATATCTCAAAACCGGTACAGACAAGAGCGACCCGCTTCCGGTAGGTATAAAGGTCAATACCGTAAACGGCACAAGAGGCAATATCGGAGCGCAGTACCTCAACGCCTGCGTGAGCGGTTTCCTGGCATCCGCCTCAGGAATCCCTGCCGCATCGGGAGGCCAGTTCGAGATACACGAGACATACATGTACAACCAGTATCTTGACTACAAGGCATTTATGATACCGGCGCTGATAGTGATTGCCGTCACCATGATGTGCGGCTTCCTGCCTGCACTTAACATCGTTTCCGAGAAGGAGAAAGGTACCATAGAGCAAATCAACGTAACGCCTGTACGCAAGACCACCTTCATCGTCTGCAAAATGGTCCCGTACGTTGCCGTGGCATTTTTCATGGTATTCTCGTGTCTGCTGCTGTCGTGGATTGTATTCGGCTACGTATGCAAGGGCAGCCTGCTGGACATAGCCGTATTCACACTCGCCCACATATTGGCAATGGCTTCATTCGGACTGCTGGTCTCCAACTTCAGCGACAACACCCAGCAGGCGATGTTCGTCATCTGGTTCTTCAGTATGGTATTTATGCTGATGAGCGGTATTTTCACGCCGATCGAGTCAATGCCGGGATGGGCACAGGACATAACTCTCGTCAATCCGCTCCGGTACTTCGCCCATGCGATGAGGGCCATAGTCCTCAAGGGCTGTACGCTCGCGGACACCTGGCCGGACCTGGCATGGCTGTTGGGACTGGGTGCAGTCACCACCACTTGTGCAGTAGCAAGTTACAAGAAGACAAACTAAAAAGAGAGGCTCCTGCCAATGCGGGAGTCTCTCTTTCCTTGTTTATAACTCTTTATCAGAGTTGCGCTTTATTTCAGATATGCGTCGCTTACTACCTTCTGGCTGCGTGCGATGAACTCGCTCAGAGCCTTGCCCTTAAGCAGACCATTGGCAAGAAGCGCCAAGTCAGCAATCTGCTGGAGCACTTCATTCTTTGCTGCAAACGCCTCGATATCAGCCTTATGTACTGAGTAAGCAGCATCCTTGGCCTCGCGTGCGGCATTTTTGGCATCCGCAGCAGCCTTCTTCTGCTCATCTGTAGCATCCTTGGCCTCACCTGCTTTTACGATTTCCGGATCAGCATCAGCCACGGCTTCCAAAGGCTTAACCTGTGCCTTCTCGGCCTCAAGAATCTTCTCAATGAGCGGATTCTCAGCATTGACAGTGATATTGTACGATACCGGCAACTGACCGTAGAAATTCATTCCTCCGCCCAATGAACTCATCTCGCGGTAACGGCGCATGAACTCGTTCTGAGTGATGAGGATAGGCTCGCCGGTCTTGCCGAGATTGTCTGCCGTCACGATATATTCGTAGCCCTTAGGCAGCACTGCCTTGAACAGGTCGGAAATGTCATTCTTCTCAGCCTCGCTGAACTCAGGCCTGGTCCTGTCTTCCTTAGGGATAAGGTTGTCGATGGCATCTGAGTCCACGCGGCAGAACCTGCAGTCAGGAATCTGTCTCTCGAGCAGGCTTACGAAGTGTGAATCCAGCTCGCAGTCCATCAGCAGCACGTCATAACCCTTATTCTTGGCTCCCTCGATGAAGGTGTACTGGGCATCAGTGTCAGTAGCATACAGATAAACGACCTTCTTGTCCTTGTCTGTCTGTGAGCCTTCGATAGCCTTGCGGTACTCTTCCAGGCTGAAGAACTTGCCGTCAGTATTCTTCAGGAGAGCGAATTTCATTGCCCTTTCGCAGAACTTCTCGTCTGACAACATACCGTACTCGATGAAGAGCTTGAGGTTGTCCCATTTCTCCTCCAGCGACTTGCGCTCATTGTTGAAGATCTCTTCCAGCCTGTCAGCCACCTTCTTGGTGATGTAGCCGGAAATCTTCTTCACATTGGAATCGCTCTGCAGGTAGCTTCTGGAGACGTTCAGCGGAATGTCCGGAGAGTCGATCACACCATGAAGCAGTGTCAGGAAGTCCGGGACAATGTCATCCACGTGGTCGGTCACGAACATCTGGTTGCAATAGAGCTGAATCTTGTTCTTCTCGATCGCCATTCTCTCCTTGATCTTAGGGAAATAAAGGATACCTGTCAGATGGAACGGGAAGTCCACATTCAGATGGATATAGAACAGAGGCTCCTCATAAGTCGGATACAGAGCCTTGTAGAAGTTCATGTAGTCTTCCTCCTTGAGCTCTGACGGCTTGCGTGTCCACAGAGGCTCCACGCTGTTTATGACCTTGTCCTTGTCAGTATCGACATATTTGCCGTCTTTCCACTCCTGCTCCTTGCCGAATACGACCGGGAACGGCATGAACTTGCAGTATTTGTTCAGCAGCTGCTCGATTTTGCCCTTTGCGGCATACTCTGAGGAATCGTCATCCAGGTACAATGTTATGACAGTACCCCTGTCATTCTTGTCGCACTCTGACATTTCATACTCAGGACTGCCGTCACAAGACCACATGACCGGTTTCGCACCCTCTTTCCAGGACAATGACTCGATGGTCACCTTCTTGGAAACCATGAACGCTGAATAGAATCCGAGACCGAAATGGCCGATGATGTTGCCGATCTGGTCCTTATATTTCTCCAGGAACTCTCCTGCTGAAGAGAACGCGATCTGGTTTATGTATTTGTCGATCTCTTCTTCGGTCATACCGATACCACGGTCAATGACTTTGAGCACCTTCTTGTCCTCATCGAGTTCGATTCTGACTGAAAGTTCTCCGAGCACACCCTTGAAGTCTCCGGAAGAAGCAAGTGCCTTGATTTTCTCTGTGGCATCCACAGCATTGGCCACAAGCTCTCTGAGGAATATCTCGTGATCCGAATACAAGAACTGTTTGATCACCGGAAAGATGTTTTCCGTGGTGACGCCGATTTTACCTTTAATCTCTGCCATGATATTTTAAATTTTAAATTTCAATGTTTTCCGGTCAATGCGGCGGCACAACAAAAAACCGCCCGGCATACCGGACGGTCTATGAAAGGTCAAATAATGTTCCAATGTGATTGTCGTGACAAATTGTCAGTACTGCCACTGTGCCTGCGACATTGTTCACTGACGGCTCTGCAGTCTCTAATTGCTCAACGAGGTCTCGTACTTTGTTCCGTCTGCCGCATAGTCAGCATTTATCCAGTCGATTTTCTTGCCTTCCTTGTAAAAAGAGATGAGCAGTTTACCTTCCGGCATGATATCTTCGCTGCTGAAAGTAAGCATGTTGCCCCATCTGACTTTCATCGGAGCCGGCACTGAATAGGTCATTGAATAATCCGAGTTCTCGGTACGGCTGCCTTCGACAGTAACAAGCCACGGATACTTGAGAGCGCCGTCAACATCCTTGTCACAGCGTTCCGCCTTCAGTTCAAACGAATACAGCTGATCATTGTAAGCGTAATCATCCTTTCGCGTCACGATCCATTTGTTGCCAGGCTGCGAACGGCGCATCCTCATTCTTCTTCTGGCATCAAACCAGACAGTATCGCTTTTTTCGATCCTGTTTTCCACCAGATACTCCCAACCGGTCCTGTCCTTGACGGAGTGTATGCCGAGGGAAGGATTGCCATTGTGCGAATCAATTACACTCTGGACAAAATTCAGCGACATCAGAGACTCCCCTATCACTTCATCGAGAACGTCCTGCGGATAAAGTGTGAATTCACTTCCCCGCTGACAACGGAACTGCCAGGTATCCTGATCTTCACAACATTCGAAAGCCAAAAGCGGCAAAACGGCAAACGCCATCAATACTTTAATTTTCATAGTATTACCTCCTTTAGAACCTTACACCTGCACCAAATTCCAAACCATTCATAAGAGTACCGACCGTCACGCCTACTTTACCGTAAACCACGGTACCTATCGAATAAGTGATGGGCCTCAACTGGAAGTCCGCATAGACTTTCTTCTTGAATCCGTCATAAATTCCAAGTCCGAGACTGCAGGAAGAGGACAATGTGGAAAGCCTTGTCCTCAGGTAGTCGAACCTGACTTCCGGCATCACATAATACACGTTTCCCTTTACCTTCCGTTCCGGATAGCGGTTGAATCCCTTATAGACAGTGCCCCATATATGCTGGTATGACAAATCCACACCTACACAAAGCCATTCGAGCACCTTGAAATCAGCCCGCAAGGAGAACATCGGATCCCCGTCAGCAGCAGCCGGCAACTGAAGATATTCAGCATACAGGTGTTCCACGTCAGGGGAATAGCCACGATAGAAGTCATCATCATACGACAGATACCCGCCCATGAAACGGTCTTGGAGGACATTGCTCTCGGCAATGAATGCAGCCGAAAAGGAGATGTCCGCCTTGAAAGGTTTCTGTGGACGGAACGCATCTGCGTTCTGATGGAAAAAGAATGCAAGAAGTGCAAGTACAATCAATTCCTTCCAGTTCATAATTCTCTCAACTGTTAGTAGTCAACAAATGTTAGATGCAGAAAAAATCATATACGTTGCACCAAAAACAACTATTTGTACATGAAGCGCTTGATACTCATCTTAGGAGTTTTCTCGAAAGGCTTGTCCACGACTTCCACCTTCTGGAGCTGACTGTAGGACGGCAATGCCTTGTTTGCATTGATCCTTATAGTCTCATGCAGATCAGCGACAGTTTCCTCGTCGAGCCCTGCCTTCTTCATGGCATCAGCGTCGAGATAGACAAGAGCAACGAGTTTGCCGGCCCTGTCCACGACTACGGACTCCACTACATAGTCCTGATTGTTCACCACAGCCTCAACTTCCTCAGGGTAGATATTCTGACCGTTCGCGCTGAGAATCATACTCTTGCTGCGGCCTCTGATGAAGATATTGCCATTCGCGTCGATAATACCGAGGTCGCCGGTCTTGAGGAAGCCGTCCTCCGTAAATGCAGCTGCCGTCGCCTCAGGATTCTTGTAATAGCCGATGCAGATATTGTCACCTTTCGCCTGAATCTCACCCACCACGTGCTGAGGGTCTTCTGAGTCAATGCGGACAATGGCGCAGTCCACTGACCTTCCGCAAGAACCCGGAACATACGATGTGCACGGTTCGTAAGCGAGAAGCGGAGCGGCTTCGGTCATACCGTAACCTACAGTATAAGGAAGGCCGATTCTCTTGAACCATTTCTCCACCTCAGGGTTGAGAGGTGCGCCGCCCATGATGATCATCTGGAGATTTCCGCCGAGGGCGCTCAGGAGTTTTTCTCTGATTTTCTTGAATATCAATGAATTGATTCCCGGAATCCTTGTCAGCACTTTCATCACCGGCTTGTCAAGTACCGGTTTTATGGCGCTCTTGAACACTTTCTCCATCACGAGAGGCACAGTTATGAGAAGATACGGCTTCACGTCGTGCATAGCCGAAAGCAGCAGCGACGGTGACGGGGTCTTGCCGAGGAATGTGATGCTCGTTCCGTTGCACAGAGGGTACAGGAATTCATATACCAGTCCGTACATGTGGGCCATCGGCAGCATTGACACCATCGTGAATTTGTCTGACGACGGAATATATCTCTGGCCGAAGTCGATGGTCGCGCTCAATGCCTTGTATGTCAGCATCACGCCCTTAGGCGCGCTTGTCGTGCCGGAAGTGTAGTTGATGATGTCGAGGTCATCCCAGTTGTCGGTATTGTATGTGACATTCTCTCCGGTGAATCCCATAGGATAACGCGAGGCAAAAGTCTCGGATATAGCCGCATAGGCCTTTTTCACATCATCATTGTCGGCATAGAGGAGAGTGAAATCATTGACACTGATTACTGCCTTCACCAATGGCATCTTGGATTTGTCGAGTTTCGCCCAGATGTCGCTGTCGGTGAAGAGCATCAGGCTCTCCGAATGGTCCACCAGATGATTTACGCTTTCCGGAGTAAAATCGGAAAGGATAGGCACCACCACAGTCTCGTAGGTATTGACTGAAAGGAAAGAAACAGCCATCCTGGCCGTGTTCTTGGCGCATATGGCGATGCGGTCACCCTTCTTCAGCCCGCAAGCCTCGAAGAAAATGTGAAACCGCTCTATCTGTGTAGCCAGCTGGCCGTAAGTGAATGTTTCACCTCTATAATTACAAACTGCCGGTTTGTCCCAGTACAGTCTGATGGCGTTCTGAAGACGCGCGAAATAATGTTCCATATACTAATAGGTTATGTTATCACAGCCCGTCAGGTTTCCGTGACAAAAAAATCCAGATGCCTGACCATCATATATTGCGCAAATGTAATAACTTTTCACTATATTCGCCAAAGGAGGACGGCTCTGCTGTTCATTTTTTTCAGCCGTCGCGCATTGACTATGACAAGAAAACCTATAGTCGCTCTCATCTACGACTTTGACGGGACATTGTCCCCGGGCAATATGCAGGAATTCGGATTCATCCAGGCCATCGGCAAGACGCCTGAAGAGTTCTGGGACATAAGCAACCGCATCGCTTCCGGACAGGACGCGAGCAACATCCTCGCCTACATGAAGCTGATGTTCGACGAGGCGAGAGCCAAGGGCATCAGGCTCAAGCGCAGCGAGTTCAAGAAATTCGGAAAGGACATAAAGCTTTTCGAGGGGCTCGACAGCTGGTTTGATCTTGTCAATGAATATGGACGCAGCCAAGGTGTAAAGGTGGAGCACTACATCAACTCCTCCGGTCTCAAGGAGATTATCGAGGGCTGTCCGCTCGCCAAGGAGTTCAAGCACATTTTCGCGAGCTCGTTCCTGTATGACTCCAAGGGAGAGGCCGAGTGGCCGGGCATCGCTGTGGACTACACCGCCAAGACACAGTTCATATTCAAGATAAATAAAGGTATATTCAGTGCGAGGGACACCAAGGAGGTCAATGAGAGTATGGCGGAAGACAAGAAGAGAATTCCGTTCACGCAGATGATATATGTGGGAGACGGAGAGACCGACGTTCCGTGCATGAAAATCGTCAGCATGTTCGGCGGACACTCCATCGCCGTCTATAATCCGGAAAACAAGCAGAAAAAGGCGGTAGCCGAGAAACTTCTCCGTCAGGGCCGTGTGAATTTCATAACTCCCGCAAACTACAGTCATTACAGCCGCACTTTCAAGGTCGTGTGCAGCATCATTGACAAGATAAAGGCTGATTATGTCCTGAAAAAACTTTGAAACTGTTGTTCTTTCAAAATCTAATCACTACATTTACAGAAACGGACTAAAAGATATTAGACTAACTGGATATCAAACTAACAGATAGATTATGAAACCGACCAAATTCATCGCCGCGCTCTGCGGTGTTGCAGCGTTTGTATGCAGCTGCGAAAAAGAGGATTCCAAAACAACTAAGGTGGCAAGCATCACGTTGAGCGCCACTGAGCTCAAGCTTGCGCCTGAAGAGGAAGCTGTACTGACGGCCACGTTCGCACCTGAGGACGCGGATTTGAGTTCCGTCGTATGGGCATCATCTGCCGAGGCAGTCGCTACCGTATCCCCGGAAGGCAAGGTCAAGGCTGTTGCTGAGGGCGAGACCACTGTATCAGTTACGGCAGGAGACGTGAAAGCCGAGTGCAAGGTAGTCGTCGAGAAGAAAACAGGATGGGCAGTCGGAGATTACTACGAGGTAGGCAATGTAAAAGGTGTCGTAGTATGGGTTGATGAGAGCAAGGAGCACGGGAAAATCATATCCCTCGACGAGAAAGTCGATATCTGGGCTACAGGAGGATACAACACCGGCGCCAAGAGTGAAGAAGACGGCAAAGGAAATACAGACAAAGTAAAAGACATCAATGCTGAACTTACAGCTTTTCCTGCATTCAAATGGTGCGTTGCACATGGTGAAGGCTGGTATTTCCCGGCAATCCTGGAAGTTTATTATTTCCTGAATGCAAAAGAGACTGTAAATTCTACGCTTGAGGCTCATAACGGGACAAAAATCAGTGATTTCTACTGGTCATCAACTGAAGGAGAGGAAGATGAGACAGCCGCATTGTTCGGCTATCTTAAATCTGATGGGACAGCCACCAGCTATGGTGACTTCAAAGAGAATCCTGAAAGTGACACTTTAGTCCGTGCCATGTACCAGTTCTAAAGTTCCATGATGAACGGCAAGAAACACATATTATCTGCTGCCAAGGTCACACTGGCCTTGGCTGTTTGCGCAGCAATCTCGCTTTCATGCGACAAGAAGGAGACTGAATCGCCTCTGCCGGAGCCTTCTCAGCCGGAAAAGACGGTTGAGTTCGAAATCAAGACTTCAGATGTCACGACCTGGTCGGCAAAACTCGAAATCACGCCATCAGAGGACTCTGCACCATATTATTATGGTGTAATCTCCAAAGATGATTATGAAGCATTGAAAACGGATGACGCGCTGATCAGTTCGGCGATAGAACACCTGCAGGAAGTGGCGGCATTGTACGAGAGCGATTATACGGCCATCGCCAAGTCCAAGGCGTCCGTCGGAGCGGTTTCCGCTGTAAAAGACGGATTTTCGAGCGAAACTGACTACTATGCCTACGCATTTGCTTTCAGCGAGAACTACCTCGGAGGCAATTCATTGGTAAAGACTGCTTTCCGCACTGGAAAAGTAGAGAGTGTGGATTGTTCCTTCAGCATTGACATTACTGGTGTCGGGGCGACGACAGCGAAGATTTCTGTGACGCCGACAGACAGCGACTGCTATTATTTCTGCGATTTCGTGACAGCAGAGGAATATGAGAAATATGGTGGGGACGGCGGTATCATACAGTCCAATGCTGAGCTGATTCGCAGTGCTCTGGAAATATATGAAATGGCGGGTTACAGCAAGTCCGTGACGGATTTTCTGGAAAAAGGTAGCAGTTCATTCGAGAGCACGAAGCTGAAAGCCGAGACGGATTACGTGGTTTTCGCTTTCGGTATGGACCCGTCCTGTACAGGCACGACAGGCGTGACCAAAAAGACTTTCAGGACTACAGCTGCAGAGCAGTCGTCATTGACATTCAAGACAGGGCTCTACGAGCTGAAGTTCAACGGGGCCAAGATTGCGTTCACTCCGTCCAATGATGAGGAGACCTATTTCACTGACTGTATGGACTACGAGACGTTCTCCAAATTCAAGTCCGACAAGGAATTGACGGACTGGGTGATATCTGAGGCGGGGAATTCCATATCCACGTTCCTTGTCCAGGGTTACCACGAGGTGGATGCCACTGAGATTCTTGTTTCCAAGACCAAGTATGTGGCTTACGCTTTCGGTTACAAGGGCGGTGCCACGACTGGCGTCACGAAGGTGGAGTTCACGACTCCGGAGATGCCGATGGGTTCAAGTGTCAGCGTAAAGGTAAGTTATGAAATCATTGACGCGGGCATTTATGGTGAGATTTACGCGGGAAAGAAGGCGGTAAAATTGGACATGGAGCCGTCGGTGTCTGCCACGCATTGGTTCGTGGGCACTTTCACCAGTCTGGACGGGCATTCGGATTACGACACTATCGAAGCCCTGCAGATGAAGGGCTACAAGGACAAGAAGGAGCTTGCATTTATCAAGGAGGAGGGAAAGAAATATATTGTGGCGGCAGTTGCCGTCGATCCTTCCGGTAAAGCCGGGCCGCTTGTGAAGATTCCGATTGGATAACAGGCTGGAAGACAGTTTGTTTCAAATAATATATTTACAAAAAGGGCATTTATCGAAATTACAAAACCTATTATAGTATGAAAACATTCAAATTCATCGCCGCGCTCTGCGGTTTGGCTGCATTGGCATGCGGCTGCGAAAAAGAGGAAACGAAAACTAAAGAAGAAGTAAAGGAGCCTGTAAAGGTGGAGACTGTCACGCTCGACAAGTCCTCTCTTAATCTTGTAGAAGAGCAGGAGGCCCTGTTGGTTGCCACTTTCTCTCCTGCTGAGGCTGAAGTAGGCGCTGTGGTATGGGCTTCGTCCAATGACAAGGTGGCGTCAGTTTCTCAGGAAGGCAAGGTCAGTGCCCTGGCTCCGGGAGAGGCTACTATATCCGTTGCTGCCGGTGACGTGAAAGCCGAGTGCAAGGTTACGGTAACCAAGAGAATAATAAAGGTGACACAGATCACATTGAGCGCTACCGAACTGAATCTCGAGCCTGGTGGTGAAGCGCAGCTTACTGCGACATTCGATCCTGCGGATGCAGATTTAAGTTCTGTGGTATGGGCATCTTCTGCCGAGGCTGTAGCTACTGTCAGCCAGGACGGAAAGGTCAAGGCTGTTGCTGACGGAGTGGCTACAATATCCGTAACTGCCGGTGCTGTCAAGGCTGTGTGCCAGGTTACTGTACAGACCCCTGCCAAGGAATGGGCTGTCGGAGATTACTATGAGGTAGGCTCGGTCAAAGGTGTTGTAGTATGGGTTGATGAGAGCAAGCTGAAGGGCAAGATCATCTCTCTGGATGAGACGACTGCAGATGTCTGGTCAACAAGCAACAGAACCACCGGTGCACAGAGCACGACTGACGGCAAGGGCAATACCGAAAAAGTCAAGGCTCTTGATAATAGCCTTGCTTCTTTCCCTGCTTTCAAGTGGTGTGTTGAGAAGGGTGAAGGATGGTACTTGCCTGCATCTGATGAAGTGAAGTGCTTCCTTGCTATAGCTCCTGTTATCAATGCGGTTCTTACGGAGCATGGCGGAACAGCGCTTGACAGTTATTACTGGTCGTCCACAGAAAGTGACAGCAACTCTGAAACGAATGCATACTGGATCTATGGCTACAATGGAAGCACTACCACAAATGACGATTCCAAAACCAGTCCAGAAGACGCCAATTTCGTCCGCGCTATGTACCAGTTCTAACAATACTTCTTACAACTGAAAACTGCCAGGGCCATCCGGTCCCGGCAGTTTTTTTTAGATTTCCATCTTTGACACTTTGACTTTAAGATATAAGGCCCCCAGAGCGCTGTAATGGCGATTTCGGGGCTTTTTGCAATTTTGCAAGGATGTAATGCATTGACGATGATTTAGCGCTGACAGGCGGGTAGCGGCGGCGGAACTCACTCCGCTTCGCTCCGTTC